>JUEG02000749.1_pt1 | contig 27691 bp, 28 predicted proteins | sample 432341 | NCBI WGS metagenome assembly JUEG02 (sample SAMN02953476, study PRJNA257561) | rock porewater metagenome | biome: terrestrial; feature: Opalinus Clay rock; material: porewater; isolation source: Opalinus Clay rock BIC-A1 borehole | place: Switzerland: Mt Terri URL, St-Ursanne ... | reverse complement strand
ATGTCCTTCTTTTCTAGCCCATTCAGGTACATTTTTCATAGCACAGCTATGATCTATTTCTACTATTAAAACCTCTCCAAGTGTCATAATAGCCATTTTTTTCTGTGTTTTAACTAAAGGTATAGGACAAGCCTCTCCCAAACAATCTAATCTTAATTCTGCCATTTTACTTCCTCCAAATAACGCTATTATTCATTCAATTTTCTATTTCCAAACCAATCTGCGAATATAAAAATAGCTAATAACAGTGTAAATTGTAGTGTTATTGCTAATGGCCAGCCTAAAACTTCCGGTAGGAATATTCCTTTCTCAGGCATAAAGTTAATTGCCCACCAACCAAAATCCTTAGCTCCCCATAGGGAACCTATTATAAAGAATATTAAAGAAATCATTTGCATAAAGGAGCCTTCACCAACCCTCATTAGTGTCCCTGAAGCGCATCCACTTGCTATGACCATCCCTATTCCAAACAATACCGCTCCTACTGCAGTATGGATCCCTACCGGATCGATGTTTCCCGGTATAGCAGCTCCCTTCGTTACAGCTACAAATTGAAGTGCTGAGAAACCAACAGTAGCCGTTGCAATTGCAATTACCACAGCCTTTGTTAATGAGGTACCTCCCGTTAGCATCGGATCTCGCAATGAAGCTGCAAAGCAAAACCTTGATCTCTGTAAAATAAAGCCTGCTGCAACTCCTAATAACCATAAAAGTGCTGACTTAGGCTGCTGGTTTCCCACAAAAAATCCTATTCCTATGATGCCAATGAAAAGTGCTACTCCAAAAGGAATTTGACTTGCTCTTTTCTTCATTGGCTTTGTAGTTATGGATGTATTGATTTCAGCCATACTTTTCACCTTCCAACTACTTATTTTTTAAATAAACAGTATTATTTATTGCGTACCTATAACGTTAATTATATAACAAACGCAATTTCTTTTCTACTTAAAGTTAAAAGAAGAAGGGGTTAGAATGTGCTTAATATAAGTACCATCAATCTTTGATAAACTAGGAATCAATCCCATTGAAGGATATATTAGGTTTGCCTTTAAATTATTGGGTTAAGTGAAAATAGGTCAGAGGATTTATCGAAGAAGTGATTAAAAGCGATAATATTTGAATTGAAGAAATAATATTTGAATATAACTTTCAGCTAACCTATCTTTTGAATAGTTATTTCCCATATACCGCTTTCCTCTTCTACTTTTAGCTCACAGGCATACTTTTTAAATGCTTCTTTTAAGGCTTGGGAGGTACAGCTATGATCTGTAATTATGGTTATACTGTCCCCAGGATTTATTTTTTTGTATTGAATACGTGCCTTTATCAAAGGCACTGGGCACATTTCGCCTATGCAGTCTACTGATATATTAATAGGAATCAACCTCCTCCAAATCCCATTTACATGTATGGGATGCATTTATAAAGCGTATACACTATTCTTAAAACATAAGTAGTTAATCTGTACAACAGCTAACGGGTGTTGGCGGTGTAGCATTTAAATGATCAGGAATAACCAATTCAATGTTACAACTATTTATAGAGTCCCCCATAATAACCCAATTTACAGGCTTTCCCTTTTCCAGTATGAAGTAGTTCGGTTCATATCCATTTGAATTCGCAGAGGTGTTTATTACCTGAAAGCCATTCATCATTTCAGGAAGCATTACTTCAGATGTCACCTGCCTTGAATCCATAAAGCTGCCTATGGCAGCATTTCCCTGTAATGCTAACCCTCTATTGACTATGATAAGTCCTAGGATAATTACGAATACTGAACTTAACTTCAATAATCTCTTATTAAGTCCACTGCTTATATATCCACTAATAGTACCTAACCCCATCATCAGTGGTACTGTTCCTATACTAAACACAAACATGGAGAATGCTCCCTCTACTATACTCCCCGTTCCAAGAGCATATATTATTCCACAGCTCCAAGCGCAGTCTAGCTATGGAATATTGTTTGCATTAGGCATAGTTACATCTCTGCACTGTCTTTCAAGATTTTCAACGGTCATAGAGCTAAGGACATCTTTAATTTTGGTACTACAATTTTGACAATGCATTCCAATAATGTTTAAAGTCAGTTTCTTTTTCATATAGTCTACTCCTTGAAATACTATGCATTATATAATTTCGATTATTTTGCTTTCTTGCACAAGTAAAAAAATATTAACAATTCTAGAAAAGCTGTTGGCAAATAGCCAACAGCCCTATTCAATGTATTCTTCGATACTATTTTGCAGCTTCTAGAGCATTTTTTACCGCATTAATAATACCATCGCTAGCAAGGGTTGCACCAGAAACGATATCTACATTCGTCGAGTTCTTTTCAACGATAGCTGCTGGAATTTGTTCTATAGCTGGTTCAGCAATTCCTGCAGTTTCTTCGTGCTCAACAATCTCAACCTTAGCTATTTTACCACCTACAACCTCTACTGCTACTTTAATGGTATGCAAACCTTCTGCTTCACCCTCATAAGTACCATCTACATAAATGACTTCTTCTTCAACTGCTTCCGCTTCTACTTTTGCCTCTTCTTCAGTAGATTCTTTATTAGTTTCCTCAACGTTAGTTGCTTCTTGCTCAGGTGCAGCATCTGTATTGCTTGCTCCTCCACCACATCCTACTAAAGCAGTTACTAGTAATAATAGTATTAAAGTTAAAGATATTATTTTCTTCATTTATGTTATCTCCTTTATATTTTAGTTATTTATTCTTCAATCTGTGGATCATTTTCTTTTTTCTTTTCTACTAAACTCGATAAAAATATTCCTATTTCAGCAAGTAAAATCATAGGTCCAGCTAGAATCGTCTGGGAAATAACATCTGGTGGTGTTAATATCGCAGCCAATATAAAGATTATCAGTATAATAAACTTTCTATTTTGCTTTAAAAATGCAACCTTAAGAATTCCAAGTCGAGTTAAAAGAATCATCAGTATAGGTAATTCAAAAATAGCACCAAATGTGAAAATCGTACTTAGAACAAAGCCTAAGTAGTTATTAAAGCTAATCATAGGCTTTATTGCATCCATTTGAAACCCCATAAAGAATACAATCAATGTGGGAATAACCACAAAATACGCAAAGGCCACACCAGCGATAAAAAATATACTCCCCAAAAGTAAAGAAAAAAGAATTAATCTTTTCTCTTTACGCTTCAATCCTGGTATTACAAATAACCAAATTTGAAATATTAAAAATGGTGCTGAAATAATTAGCCCACCTATTACAGAAATCCTAATATAGGAAAGCAAAAGCTCAGCAGGGGCAATAAATACAAATTCAACATCCCTTGCTATATCAATTAAATCCTTGATTATCTTTGCAGCGAAGCTATAGCAGAAACCTACGGCTAAAATCAACAGTAGTGAAGAATATATTATTCGCTTTCTTAATTCTGCCAAATGTTCAACCAAGGTCAGGTTTTTCTCATCCTTTAAATCATTAGTTTTTCTTTTCATCATCAGAATCAACCATTAAATCTTCAGTTACTTTATTCGCTTGGGATTTAAATTCTCTTATAGCTTTCCCAATTGATTTTCCAATTTCAGGTAATTTAGAGGGGCCAAAAATGATAAGTGCTATCGCCAGTATAAGGATTAGTTCTGTTGCACCAATTCGTCCGAAACCCATAGCCTTCCCTCCCATCTTCTTTATTCCTTTAAGGAATTATTTTTTTATCTGCATTATAATTTAATAAACAGCCCTCCATATAATGGTTCAGGTGGAGACATTCTCCACCTGAAAGAGGGAATTTCACTAAAAACCATGTTAATATTTACGCCAATTCTACGTTTAATAACTCAACCATCTTTTTTGTCACTTCACCAGCAACACCTGCACAACGGCTTTTTCTTTCAGGACTTCCGTATTCAAATCCACTTTCTTCCATAAATTTACCAACTGAATCTTGACAAAGCACAGATTCTGCCACTGTATGGGGTAGGTCAAGACCTTCCGGTTGATAATTTGGAAACGTTTCTTGTTTATACCATTTTGATAGCTCTGCGAGTACTTTTTTTGATGTTTCCACATCGCATACAGCTCCAATACATGTTGCTGCTACTCCAAGACTGCCGCAAAGAGTGGCTTGTCCATATCCTCCTGCCGCACTTGTGAATGCTTCTACTGGCATTTGATTAAATGGATATCCCACTTGGTCTGCTAATTCGCCGAAGAACCCTTCAGCCACACCAGCACCTCATCCACCTTTTTCTTTATATCCTCTGAAACCTCTTGCTAATACCTTTTCAGGGTCTAACTTTGCGTACGGAAATGGCCATTGAGGCTTCTCTGCTGCTTCGACTGTAGCTACAGGTGATGAACATCCTGTTAATACAGATCCTAAAGTACCTACAACGGTTACTCCAGCAACCGTTTTACCTACGCCTTTAAGAAAATCTTTTCTTGACATTTCAGCCATAATTTTTCACCCTCCATTCAAATTTTTAATTGATTAAATATAATATTTTGATTATTGCAAGTTGATCATGTTAATTATATAACAAGAATGCCGTTCTTGGTTATTAGCTTCTCTAATATACAATAAGAATTCTTTATACTTAAAAGACTCAAAATAATTGTATATGCCAAAGTAAACAAAATAGTTTATAATTATCTTATTAAATAAGTAAAAGGATGGTAGTTGATATGCACATAGCTTATTTTACTTCATTTATTGAAACCGTTAAGCAGGATAGTATCTCTAAAGCCTCAAAAAATTTACATATGACTCAATCTGCCTTAAGCCAACAGCTTCAAGCTTTAGAGAAATCTTTGAATGCAAATCTTTTAATAAGAAGTAATAAAGGTGTGGAGTTAACCGAGGAAGGTGAGGTGGTATTGAGCTATGCTGAGGCGCTTGTTAACATATATGAAAATATGCTTAAGGAGCTTGAGCAATGCAAGAAATCTGAGATCCATGAGATCAAAATATCCGCCTGCAATAGTGTTGGAGAATATCTCCTACCCTGTACCTTGCACTTATACAAGAAAAGTCAACCGGATACCAGATTTTCAATAAGAAATGAATATACGCGGAATATTATTGAGAATGTTTTAGACTGTAGTGCCGATATTGGCTTCATCGATTCAAAGATAAATATAGATGGAATTGAATGTATTAATATAACCCACATTAATTTAATATTTGTATTTTCCAACAACCGTATAATAGCTAAGGAATCAATCTCATTACAGGATATCGCAGCTTTACCTTTAATTATTGGCTCAAGTAGAAATAGTATCAGACAGTTTATAGAAGAAATGTTTAAAAGCAATAATATTCCGATTGAAAAATTAAATATAGAGATGGAACTGAACACCATTGAGTCCATAAAAGCATCCGTAGTAGCCAACCATGGTGTTTCAATTGTTCCAGCTACCTCCGTAAAGAAAGAACTGCATACGAACTTATTAAGGACTCTGCCAATTCAAGAGGGCTCACCAGTCTGCGAAATTTGCGCTATATATCAAAAAAGCAGGGCCTCTCAGCCTCATATTAAAGAATTCATTTCATTTATAAAAAATCATGGGAGAAATACCTTCTGTTAATCTATAGCTTATCCAATATCTTTCTAAATTTCTTCAATTAAGACAATACTACTTTCTATAAATTGCTTAATGTTTATCTTTCCAGATTGCTTTGATTTACCAATTAAATACTTCATTTCTTTTCTCAGTTCAACAAAATCGAACAACTGACTGGAATAAACCTCGAATATCGGATTCATATAATCTTCGATGCCTAAACAAGCCATTGATTTAAATGCTTTTGTAATAACCCTTCCAATACGTTTTTTTAATGCATACACCTGTTGTAAGTCATCTTGATCTTTGACCAACGCTTTATACATATCTGACAAAGCATATTCACAGTTCTGTGATTTAGCCCAAATAACTGCTTTAATCAATTCCTCGTAGCCACTGGTTCCAACAATCCCAAGCTTGCTATATAACTTCCTCAAGTTTTGTTCATCACTCACCGTCGATCTTTCATGGGTGACGAATGTCTTTTTTAAAGAGCCCAACGCACTTTCAAACTGATTCAATGTGCTTTTAATCTCTTGATGCTCAATGACTTTATTAATGACGGATACGACCTCAACAACATTGATTGGCTTGGTTATAAAAAAATCAATTTTTTCACGATAAGCTTTTGCAATCATTTGCTTATCAGAAACTTCCGAAATCATAACAATCGCTGGAGTATATTCTTTTCTTATAGCTCTAATCATTTGAAGTCCGTCTTTATCAGGCAGTAAATAGTCTAGTAAAACAACATCAGGGCTTAGTTCCTCTATTTCTTTTATTGCTTCAGATCCATTACACGAAACACCGACTAATGAACCTTGGAAGTATTGATCCACAATATCTTTCAAGATGTTGACGATACTTAAGTCATCATCAACGATATAAATTGTTTTCATCGAACATCAACCTTTCTAATTATTATCTCCCTTGGAATTCTAATCGTTATTTTTGTGCCTTTATTAATTTCAGACATCACATCAATCGTACCTTTAAAATATTCTGTAACGATATTTTGGACATGGGAAAGTCCTAGACCTGTCGACATTTTACCAGTTTTATTATCATATTTTGTTGTATAGCCGGATTTAAAAATAACCTCCATTTTTTCTTCCGGGATCCCTTCGCCAGTATCTTCAACAAGGAATACCACTTCATCAGCTTCTAAAGTTGTTTCAATATGAATTTCTCCATAACAATAAATGGCATCAATGCTATTTACTGTAAGATTATTTAAAATTGAAATGATTGAATAAAATTCATTCGTCAAGAATATTTCGTCATAATTCACAGACATCACAACTTTTTTCTTTTTATGACTAATCAATTTTGAAGCATTATCTTCAACGATATAGAGGATATCTTTAATGCTCATATATTTGATAATTGTATCTGAATTAAAAATTGAGTTCATACCTGCAATCACTCTTAAATAATCTTTCTTAATCTCATGAATATCTTTAGCGATTTTCAAAAGTGGTGCTTTGAGATACTCATCTTCAATCTCATCGTAGTAGTGATGCACATATGCTACGGTTTCTTCAATATCATTCCTAGACTTGTTTAATAAAAAAAGTTCTGTTTTTAACTTAGAAATAAAGACAATGATCTCACGATAATATTTCTCGCGCTCATTCTTTTGAAATTTACTGATGTAATACTTAGAGAGATAATAGATCGTTAAGGTCATGATGGTTCGTACGGCACCGACGAGAATAATTGTTATCACCAGTTTATCAAAAGTTGCAATTTCCCAAATTCTTCTGATTAAGGCTTCAATAATATTGGGAATCGAATCACATACCCATAAACTCAAGAAAGAATTAAAAGGTTGATCTAAGTAATTTCTTACTTTTAATATTTTGAATAATAATCCAAAAAATAAATAATATGACAATACTGGAATATACTGAATAACCACAGCTTCAAATGACATGCTACTACCGAGATAATAAACGATAGATCGGAACAGAAATGTAGAGAAGCCTACAGACATCGTAATCATTATGATGCTATAGTTTTTAAAATAAATTAAAAAGAGAGACATGAAAAATACAGCCAGTGTTAGTCGAAAGACAATATTGAAAGGACTGATATAAAGCTGACCCATGAAGACGGAAATCATGCTAATAATAAAGATATTTCTTGCTTTTTTGCTATCGTAACGTATCATACACTCAGTTTCCCACCTTTCGATACTTAATTTAATCCGTTATATAGAATATATTCTATATAACGATGTCTGAAACTGAAATATCTGAATAATCCATCACTACTATAAAATATTTTACATTAATGACCCTATTATTAAAAGTATTAATGATTATTTGATGAATAATAGTAGTTTACTACATTTTACTCAGCACTATGGTGTTTTGAACTCATTAAAACAGTCTCCTTCTTAATTATATTAGTTTAATTATAATTCATATTAAGATTGGTTTCTATTAGCTTGTCCTATTTCTATTCTATCATCAATATCTAGTATTATTTAAGCACTAAAAAGTTTAATATTTTCAAGACAAAAAACTTAGGGGTTAAGTATAAGGAAAGAAAAAAGGTTTCATACGAACTCAGCTCCTGATTGAATCAGGAGCTGAGTTCGTATGAATTTGCATTAGGTTTTAGTGGTATCTTTGTTTCTATAAAGAACAGAGTCGTTCAATCTATTTTTGAACACTTATTGATTATTTACTTTAGCATGTTTTAATGCTGATTTAGCGAGTATTTCTGTAGGATCTATTGTATTATCAATTAGGTTTAATTCTTTAAAAATTATGGGTAATTCTGTACAGCCTAGAACTATCTTTGACGCACCCTGGACCTTTGCATTCTTTACAATGCTTATCATTTCATGCTTATAATAGTTGTTAACACCTTCTTTATAATTATAAATAGCATTCATGATAACATCCCTATTAGGTACATCCGGTGTTAAGATATCAATACCATATTGCATTAAAGTATGATTATAGATTTTAGATTCATAGGTTCCCTTTGTCGCCAATAAATATACTTTTTTGCAACCTTGCAATTGAATATTTCTTGCTGTTTCATCAATCATGTTTATAAATTTATAGTTAATATTTTTATTTTTATATTTTTCATCAATTTTAGCTTTAACTGTGTTATAAAAATAGTGTGCTGTATTACAGGGCATGATTAATACATTCGCACCTGCATCTATCAATCTGCATGCTGAATTAAATATTTCTGGTGCTGGACTTTGCCCATGATACAGTATATATGTCGATCGATCTGGAATTTTTGTATTGTTATCAATTATCACGTGGGCATGTTCTTGATCGCATTTAGCCGACGTATTTACCAATATTTTTTGAAACAGATCCAATGTTGCCATTGGACCCATCCCACCTATTATACCAATAATACCTTTAATCATTCTTAACTAAGCCTTGACCTTACTGCTGGATATATTGTAATCTAACTCTTTTTCTGTTGCTGCCACAACTACAGCACAAGAGGCGTCACCAATGACATTGACTGATGTTCTAGCCATATCTAAAAGTCTGTCAATGCCAGCAATCAAAACTAAACCTTCAAGCGGCAACCCTACGGACTGCAATACTAAAGTCAACATGATAAATCCTGCACCGGGTACACCAGCTGTCCCAATAGACCCCAATGTTGCCGTTAATATAATGGTCAACATTTGACCCATGGTCAAGTCAATTCCGTAAACCTGTGCTAAGAACAATGCACAAACCCCTTGATAGAGCGCTGTTCCATCCATGTTAATCGTCGCACCAAGTGGTAATACAAAGGATGATATTTTTTCAGATACGCCTAGATTTTCTCGCACCGAGCGGATTGTTACAGGCAATGTTCCTGAAGAACTTGTCGTACTGAAAGCTGTTATAGCAGCTGGGGCAATCCCCTTAAAAAATTTGATAGGACTGATTTTGGCGAAGACATTTACAGCTGTTGAATAAACAATTACCGAATGGAGAACACATCCAAGATAAACAGCTAAAATAACCTTGCTGAGAGGCATTAAAACATCTAAACCGTATTGAGATACAACTGGTACAATTAATGCAAATACACCATATGGTGCCAAACTCATAATAAATGCTGTGATTTTATACATGATTTCAGCTAAACTATCGAAAAATTTGACAAAAGGTGCTGACTTCTCTTCAGGTAAAGCAGTACAGCCAATACCAAGGAATAACGCAAACGCAATAACTTGAAGAATGTTACCGTCAACAAGACCTTTTAGCGGATTACTTGGAATCATATTTAATAGTGTTTCAATAATCGATGGTGCTTTTACAGCTTCTGCCGTTGCATCTAGTGGTATAACCAATCCTGTACCTGGTTTTAATATTGTCGCCAAAGCTAATCCAATGGCTACAGCAATAGACGTCGTGACCAAATAGTAACCGAGGGTCTTACCTCCAATTCTTCCCAATGACTTTGGGTCTCCAATACTCGCTGCACCTACTACTAATGATGAAAACACTAGGGGTACAATGATCATTTTAATCATATTTAAGAACAGTGTACCAAATGGCTTAATATAGCTTTGTGCAATTTGAGGTGTCTCCTGAAGTAGCATCCCCACTACAATACCAAGAATAAGTCCGATAAAAATTTTTGTGGTAAGTTGAATTTTTTTCATGCAAAACTTCCTCCTTATATTTTTTTGTTGATTAATTAAATATATTATGTGGAAGACTTAAAAAGACTAAAATGGACATAAAAAGACAAGAGTATCTGAAATATCAGATACCCTGGACTGTATTATTATGCCAATCAAGGTGATATCGGAACACCCCAACTGGCAGTTTATAATATATTTCATTTCACATTCTACGAGTTTTACGCTTTAGTACAACCCTCGGGAACATATATTTATTTCTTATCAATCTCCAAAACTGTCTGCAGAACTACGTTTATACCTCTACAGCACTCTTCAACTGATGTGAATTCCGGTTCGCAATGGCTGTGTCCATCCTTACTTGGAACGAAGACCATTGTAGTAGGCATCATGTCAATAACATACTGTGCATCATGTCCTGCACCACTGTACATTTTTTTGCTTGAATATCCATATGCATCGGCACTCTTCTGAACGAAACCAACCAATTCTTCGTCAAATTCAACTGTGTTACGGGCCCATGCTTCTTCATACTTTACTTCGCACTTATCAAATTCCTTAGGCATATTCTTGATTACTTCAACAACCTGTTTGATAACTTCTGGATTCTGATGTCTTGCATCTAAGGAGAAGTCAACAAGGTCTGGAATAACCGTATGTATACATGGGTGGCAAAGGATTTCACCTGTTGTGTAAACAAGATTACTATCCAGCTTATCAAGTTCTTCATGTAAATACTTAATAGCGGAGGCTGCAGCTAAAAGGGCATCTCTTCTGTATGGCATTGGCGTAGTTCCTGCGTGATCTGACTGTCCATAAGTCCTGATTCTGTAGTTAACCATTCCTACAACGCCTTCTACAACCCCAATTTCCTTCTTTTCTGCTTCAAGTACAGGACCCTGTTCGATATGTAGCTCTATCATAGCCTTGTAATCATTAGGATTGAGTCTATTCGCTTCATCGCCTAGATATCCGCTTTCCTCCAAGGCTTCACCGAAGGTCTTTCCTTCAGGATTCTTTGAAACCAGCATTTTAGCCTTGTCAAACTTACCACAAATAACGCCAGAGGACATCATTGCAGGTGGATAAAGTGAACCTTCTTCGTTGGTCCAAATCATAGCTGTAATCGGATGCCTATGAGGAATCTTTTCTGTAGCAATCGTTTCAACTACTTCCATTGCTGTTATAACTCCCAAAATACCATCGTAGTTGCCCCCATTTCTAACAGAATCACTATGTGATGCCATTACAATTCTAGGAAGATCAGCTTCTGATCCAGGAAGTGTCGCATACATATTTCCCATATCATCGGTTACGGTTTTAACACCAACAGCCTTCATTCTCTTAGCGAATTCTTCTCTAGCCTGAATATCTTCTTTTGAGAAACAAAATCTTGTGATACCACCGTGTCCAGCATCACCAAATGTAGCAAATGTTTCAATTTTGTCCTGTACTCTGTCTTTGTTGCAAGTTAACATATTACTAAACCCCCATCCATAAATAATATTTTTAATGAATTAGTCCATTATAAACTAGCTCACCTGTGGCTTATACTGATTATTATATCACATCATTGAGTGAGTAGCTTTGGGCCGCTTGCATTTTTTTAATTTTTTTCCTCTCTTTTCATTACAGTCCTACAGAGGATATACCCTTACTGATTACTAGATATTATTTTTGGAATCATTGAGCTGTTCCACTGACACATATTTGTGTCTAGGATTGACATATATCCACTTTGCGAATAATTTGGGATAAATAACAAATAATACGAATATCTACCACAAAAGGAATCTTAGTTATCTCATAACAAAATTTCTTTTGTGTCATTAAAATAAAAGGGTGATTTTATGTTTAGAATACTTAAGGATAAGGTATTAGGGAAAAAAGTATATGACAATCATAAAACCACTGGTGATTGGAAATTATCCAAAAGGCTAAAGGATAATATAAGCTTGTTTAAGGATATATTCAACAACGATGAAATGATCATCTATAGAGAATTTGAAAGTGATGATCACAAGCCCTTAAGATTCTGTATTATTTTTACTGATGGTATGGTGAATAATAAAATGATCAATGAAGATATCATAGAGCCAATCATGCAGTTTTCTGCAGATAAAGTAACTGCGAATAAAAAAATCATTGATGTGCTAATGGATCAAGTAATCATCTCAAATCATTTAAAAAAAGAATCAAATGTTAATGAAATCGTTTCTAGCATTTTATATGGTGACACTGGAGTTTTAATAGATGGATTTAATGAAATGATTGTAGTCGATACCAAGCAAATAGAGACAAGGAGTATAACGGAGCCCTTGTCTGAAACCATTGTTAGAGGACCAAGGGAAGGATTTACCGAGAATATAATGACAAATTTAAATCTTCTAAGAAAGAGAGTTAGAAGCCACGATTTAAAATTTGAGTTTTTAGAAATAGGAGAGCGGACAAGAACGAGGGTATGTGTTTGTTATTTGAAGGATTTGGTAAATGATAAGATTTTGAAGGAAGTATATAAAAGATTAGATGACATAAAAATAGATGCAATACTGGATTCCCATTATATACAGGAACTTATAGAGGACTCAGCATTGTCACCTTTTGAAACGATGGGAGCCACAGAAAGACCCGATGTCGTTTTAGGAAAGCTATTTGAAGGGAGGATTGCAATCGTCGTTGATGGAACCCCCTTTGCGTTAACATTACCCTATGTATTTATCGAAAGTTTTCAAGTAAACGAGGATTACTATAATAATTACCTATATGCTTCCTTTAACAGAATCATTAGATTTGTAAGTTTTTTTGTTGCTTCAAGTACAGCAGCTATTTATGTGGCACTAACGACCTTTCATCAGGAAATGATTCCTACGCCCCTAATACTAAGCATTTCAGCATCTAGGGAGGGGGTACCCTTTCCTACGATTGTAGAGGCCCTATTTATGACCCTGACCTTTGACCTATTAAGGGAGAGTGGGGTAAGGCTTCCAGCCCCTATTGGCGCAACCATAGGATTTGTTGGTGCAATTATTCTTGGAGAGTCGGCTGTAACAGCAAAATTTGTTAGTGCCCCAATAGTAATCGTTGCAGCACTCACAGGTATAGCTGGATTTCTTACGCCACATATGATGGGGCCGTTAATATTTATAAGGTTAATATTCTTGGTTTTATCATCTTTTTTAGGACTTTATGGATACATATTTGGCTTAATAGGTCTTTTTATACATTTGATGTCCATGAGATCCTTTGGAATACCCTATATGCTGAATGTAGGCTCATTGAAGGCACAGGATTTAAAGGATACAGCAATTAGAGGGCCCTGGTGGCTCATGTATTATAGACCTAAACTGATAGGAGATAAAAACCCCATAAGAAAGAAAGATTCCGAGCTCCCGGAAAAGAGGTAATATAATGAAATATAAGAGTCGATTCATTTATTCATTGATCGTTTTAGCTGTTATTTTTATCATAGGAGGTTGCTGGAATTATACTGAAATCAGTAACAAGGCAATCCTTCTCGGTTTAGCCGTAGATTATGATAAAGAAAGGGATATGATCATTCAGACCGTAGAAATTGCCACCCCCATGAGAAGGGGAGGAGAAACCGTAATAGAATCAGAGATTGTTGAAGGTAGAGGGAAAAATCTCTTCGATGCAGCAAGGAATACAATTACGATTACAGGTAAAAAGCTTTTTTGGAGTCATGCCAAGGTTGTTATTATAAGTGAAGCCGTAGCCATGAACGAAGAAAAATTAATAACCGTACTAGACTATTTAAAGAGGGACGCTGAACCACGGGATGATATATGGTTATTAATATCTAGGGAAGATACAGCCAAAGAAATATTGGAAAAAACAAAGGTTGACATAGAAAGTATTATATCCATTTACCTTGAAGGAATGATGAAAAATGAAAGGAGTGTAGCAAAGTACCATGGCGTGCCTCTATGGGAATTCATTGATAAGCTTGCTGCCGATGGAACCTCACCTACCCTTCCAACCGTGAAACTTGAGCCCTTTATGGATAAAATGGTTAGTGTGGTAAGTGGAACAGGGGTTTTTAGGGGTCCAGATCTTGTAGGATGGTTAGATAGTATGGAGACCAAGTATTTTTTATTCATCATAGATGAAATAAAGGGTGGAATCATAGTCGTTGAAGAGAATGAAAGGAATAAGCCAATAAAAATCTCTTTAGAAATATTTAAAAACAAAACAAAGATAGAGCCTATTTATTCTGATGGTCAAATTACGATGGAAATAGGGGTTAAGACCATCGTGAATATCGCAGAAATAGGAGGAGATGTGGATTTTATCAGTGAAGAAAAAAGAATAGAGGTAAAGCATGCTGCAGAAAAATTAATAGAAAAGAGGATTCAAGAGGTTATAAAAAAGTTACAAAAAGAATATAAGAGCGATATCTTTGGTTTTGCAGGTATGATACAAAGAGATAATCCCAAGCTGTGGGAAAATATAAAGAAGGATTGGCAAAATGTTTTTTCAAACCTCAACACCCACGTAAATGTTGAAATAGAAATTCGAGGTAGTGCAGTCAGGTCAGAACCTATAAAGGTAGGTGATTAGTATATGGTGGTACTCGTGATCGTAGCCTATATAATAATTGGAGTCATTGAAATCGTACCCATGATAAAGAAAAATCAAAAAAAAGAATTGGTTTTATATGCCATAACCTTTGGAGGAGCCTTTGTTTTGAGTGTACTTCTTAGTTTGGGTGTAAAAATACCTAGTCCTGCTAAACCCATAGAGAAGATCGTTCAAGCTGTTATCGGAAAACAATAATCATTCAAAAGAAGGGTTATAGATGAAAAAAAAAATGTGTATTTTGATAGTAGCGATCAATATTTTTCTCTTTTCAGGCTGTTGGAACTATAAAGAAATAAACGGATTTAGATTGGTTTTAGGTGCTGCGATCGATTATGATATTGAAAATCAAAAATACATTCTTACAACTGAGATCATTAATCCAGCGGGTAAGGAGGGAGAATTAAGTAGTGAGATATTTCAAACCCAAGGGGAAACCCTATTTGATGCTATGAGGGACTTGATCATGAAAACAGGTCGTAGGCTTTATTGGGCCCACGCAAAATCAATCATTATCAGTGAAGAAATTGCAAAGCAAGGAATGATACCTGTTCTCGACATGATCTTTAGAGATGCTGAAATGAGAACGAACATGGGGCTTGTCATCTCAGGGGAAGAAACAGCTCAAAAAATATATCAATCGGATATGGATAAACTCCATAAAATATATTCGGCTCATATTGAGGATATATTGGACTCTGAAGAAGATACTTCCCGATTCCATGGCGTTAATGTATGGAGGTTTAGCAAGGATCTATACGCTGAGGGTCTTTCACCAACGCTTCCCATTGTAAAGCTTGTGAATCAGGAAGAAAAAATGATTTCAACACTAGGAGGCAATGCGGTATTTAACGGTGATCGTATGGTAGGCACTTTGGATGAAATAGAAACAAAATTCTATTTGATGATCATTGATAAGCTTAAGGGAGGAATATTATTAGTTTCACCAACCCTAGAGGAAGAGTCCGTGAACGTAGCCCTAGAGATCCTTAGCAGTAAGACTAAAATTGAACCCATCTATGCAGATGGAGAGATTACAATGAATATTGATATAGAAACAAATGTAAATATTGGAGAGATCGGCGGAGATGAAGATTTTATAAGTAAGGAGGGTTCAGGGATATTGGTTGATCATTCAGAAAAATTCGTAGAAAAAGAGGTTGAAGCGCTTATTAAAAAAGTTCAAAAAAAATATCATAGTGATGTATTTGGTTTTAGCACATCCATAAAAAGAAAAATGCCAAAGGTGTGGAAGGTTTTAAAACTAGACTGGGAAGAGGCATTTACCCATATGGATGTCAAAGTAAAGGCTAAGGTGAATATTAGGGGAACAGCCCTATTAAATAAGCCACTGAAGATATCAAAATAGGGTCAAGGAGGTAAAACCTTGAACAGAGAAAGGATCACAGAAATACAAGGAATATCTTTAGTTATTTTGTTTATACTGGGAAGCACCACGGTGCTTGGAACTGGAGCAGAGGCAGGAAGGGATTCGTGGTTAGCCATTATACTGGCTATCTTTTTATCCTTTCCTATATTACTTATTTATGGCGCCATATTAAATAGCTATCCTGGCAAGGATCTATATGAAATTCTTGTATTGGTTTTCGGAAAATTTATTGGAAAGCTTATAAGTCTACTCTATATATGGTTTTCCTTCCATTTAGGTGCATTGGTGTTGAGGAATTTTGGAGAGTTTATTGTCACAGTTTCCCTTACAGAGACGCCTAAGGTTGTACCCATGGCTGTACTAACCTTTTTATGTATTTGGGGAATAAAAAGTGGAATAGAGGTATTGGGTAGATGGGGGCAATTGGCGTTAATTGTACTCATTCTATTCATTGCCACTACAATTATTGTTTCAATACCTATTATGAATACAGATCATATTAAGCCTATTTTTTCTAAAGGACTAAATCCAATTTTAAAGGGATCAGTGGGTGTTGTTGCCTTTCCCTTTGCTGAAACCGTCGTATTTCTACTGGTATTTTCATCTATAGGAAGTAGAAATTCATCCTATAAGGTATATTTATGGGGATTGATAGTAGGGGGGATCGTAGTCTTTGGAACAGCCTTTTCAGAAATCATGGTCCTAGGTGAGGAGGCATATACAGCAGCATTCTTTCCATCCTACAAGGTAGTTAGCAGGGTTAATATAGGTGATTTTATTCAAAGAGTCGAAATCCTAGTAGCCATTATTTTTCTAGGTGGAGGATTTATTAAGATATGTATTTGTTTATTGGCTACCTGTAGAGGAATCGCTGGTATTTTAGGATATGAGGATTACAGATTTCTAGCTACACCCATTGGACTATTGATGATCAATCTATCTATTTTGATTTATGACAGTTTGATTGAAATGGCAGAATGGGCTTTTTCAACATGGATTTATTATGCGTTGCCATTTCAAGTGATTATTCCTACAATCATTTTAGTTGGCGTGAAAATAAAGACAAGGAAGAAATTTATTGGGGGAGTAAAGGGTGAATAAGGAGCATTTTTCTAATTATCAGGGTTTTTGCGTAATCGTATTATTTCTTACGGCATCTGCTGTAGCCTATCCTACTGCCCCCCAGGCAGGAAGGGATTTATGGCTTTCAATTATCTTTGCAATCTTATTTTCAATACCCGTATATTTAATTTATGGTCGATTACAATCAAGTTATCCAGAATTGGACTTGTTTGAAATAAATGAAAATATTTTTGGGAGCATTATTGGGAAGCTATTATCCCTATTGTTTGTTTGGTTTGCCTTTCATTTGGGAACCCTTGTTATATCTGGAATTGGAGAGTTTGTTATTACCCTGTCCTTTCCAGAGACGCCTAAGATTCTTCCGATGATATTTATGCTATTATTGGCAGTTTGGGTGTCCATAGAGGGCATGGAGGTTCTTTCAAGATGGAGCACACTTTTTTTATTATTTAATGTGCCACTACCCATCATCTCCATTTTATTTTTACTACCTCAAATGGATTTCAATAATATTTTTCCTGTGATGGATTATGGAATCATGCCAGTACTTCAAGGTACATTATCTGCTTTTTCCTTTCCCTTTGGGGAAGGCGTAGTGGTCCTGATGGCACTATTTTATTTGAATAATAAAAAATCTTACTATAAGGTATATTTGACGAGCCTCATGGTAGCAGGGATCGTGATTTTTTCCATTTCATTAACAGAAATCCTTGTCTTAGGGCCTGATTTATATTTATCCTTGTATTCTCCCAATTTTGATGTAGGAAGAAAAATTTCCGCAGGAGATGTATTACAAAATTTAGATATCATTATTATTCTTTCAATCTATACAGCTACCTTTGTTAAATTGAGTGTTTGTCTAATGGCAGTATCCAATGGAATATCAAAGATATTTGGATTTAAGGATTATAGGTTTTTAGTGGTTCCTGTAGCCCTTTTAATGCTGAATAATGGATTGATCATGTATGACAATTTAATGGAAATCGCTAAGTTTGATGGGGAAATATGGCTCTATTATGCCCCACTATTTCAATTTGTCTTGCCACTGATCATACTCCTTGCCTCCGAGATTAAGGTAAACGCCAGATAGGCCCTTACCTATAGTGGAAAAAATCAGAAGAATAAGAAAATAATGGGAGATCATTACCGTTAAAAATTTCTCTAATTGGCTTATCTACTCTTCTTCAAACCATTCGATTTCAAAGGATTTATCTGAAATAACTTATCAAAGTCTGATTCAAATAGCCCATCCCCTCTGTTTCAAAGAGGATACGGGCTATTTCCATCTGATTTTACTGCAAAAGTCAGGTTATTACAATATTATACCATGAATTTCGTTTATATCAGATACTAAGTTCCATACTTACAAAGTATTTCTTGCAATGCTAAGGCCCCTTAATATATGGGGCCGAATTTGTACTTTCTTATGTTCTCCAATCATAATAGTTGCTTAAAAAGCTCTTTTATAGCAGGATAAATCTTTTTAAATTTTTTATATTTATCATTATAAATCTTATTATTTTCCTCGTTTGGTGTAATACTTTCTGTAATTTTAATCAATTGAGAACATGCATCTTCAACTGTGTCAAATTTGCCGAATCCAACTGCAGCTAGTATTGCAGCACCATAAGCAGGTCCTTCATTTGAGTTTAATTTATTGACTGTAACATTTAACACATCTGCTAAAATCTCGCACCATAATTTACTTTTTGCACCACCACCACTTATGCTAATGTTGATGATTTCTACTCCCATCTCTCTCATTATTTCAAATGTATCACGTAAAGAGAATGACACACCTTCCAATACAGCGCGTGTCATATGCTTTCTTTCATGGGTAATATTTAACCCTATAAAGGTTCCTCTACAGTTAGGATCATTATGTGGTGTTCTTTCCCCCATTAAATATGGCAAATAAAATAAATTATCATCTACTTCAGCATACTTAGCTTCATCTAGTAATCCATTGAAATCGTCTGATTTTTGAACTTCTTCAACCCACCACTTCAGCGATGCCGCTGCAGCAAGTGTAACACCCATTAGATGGTATTTTCCATTTGCATGACAAAATGAATGTAGGCTATTGTTTTCATCAACAAAGAACTCTTCATTAGATGTAAAAACAACTCCTGAGGTTCCAAGTGACAATGAACAGGAGCCAGGTTCAACCACGCCACCCCCGACGGCAGCTACTGCTTGATCTCCTCCCCCAATAATGATACTTACATTCTTGCTTAATCCCAATTCCACTGCGACATCAGGTTTAATCTTCCCAATCACTTCGTAGGATTCATATAAATTTGGCAACTGACTTTCATCTAGTCCCAGAAGCTGTAACATCTCTGGTGACCATTTTCTATTCTTTACATCTAGATACAAAGTACCTGATGCATCGGACATATCTGTAGCAAACACACCTGATATTTTATATGCCACATAGTCTTTGGGAAGCATAACCTTTTTTGTCTTTGCAAAATTTTCTGGTTCATTTTCTTTAAGCCATAATATTTTAGGTGCTGTAAATCCTGTTAGTGCCAAATTTCCTGTCCAATGGGAAATTTGGCTTTGCCCTATTTCATTGTTTAAATAATCACATTCCTTCTCAGTTCTTTGATCATTCCACAAAATTGCTGGTCTTACGACGTTATCATTTTCGTCAAGGGTAACCAATCCATGCATTTGTCCACTAAAACCAATTGCTTTTATTTGATTTTTATCTAAGTCAGCTAAAAGCTCTTTTAATCCATTTATAGATTGTGTCCACCAATCTTCTGGATTTTGTTCAGACCATAGGGGCTTTGGAAAAGATAGTGGATATTCTTTGTTAACAGACTTTACAATAATCCCGTCCTCATCGATGGCAATGATTTTCACCGAAGTTGTTCCAATGTCTATACCTATAAAGTACATGATCTCACCTCTTTTCTACATAAGCAATTTACTTTATCTTAATCACAGCTTTTACAACATCACTTGCATGATCTGCAACAAAGTCAAAAGCTTCTTTTGTCTGAACAAAGTCAAATTCATGGCTTACAATATCTTTTATATTGATAGCTCCACTTGCAATAGCATTAATCGCAATTGGATATAAATTTCTGTAACGAAAAACTGTCTTGACTTCTGCTTCTTTACTCATCAGCTTCATGAAGTTAAATTCTATCTCATCTTTAGGTGTCATACCAACTAAAACGATTATTCCACCTGTTTTGACTGCATCTACTGTCTGCTTAACGGTGATTTCCGCCCCTGCCGCATCAATCACAACATCTGCACCTTTACCCTCAGTCAATTCTTCAATTTCCTTTAATACATCAACCTCTTTTGCATTGACAGTATGGGTTGCCCCAACCTTTATTGCTACTTTTAGGCGATTTTCCAATATATCTACAACGATTATTTTAGAAGCCCCTTTAGCCTTGCAGGAAATTATTGTCGTCAATCCAATGCACCCAGTTCCAAAAATGACAACAGTATCACCTAACTTAACTTTTCCTTGATCAGAGGCATGTAGCCCAACTGCAAGGGGCTCCACCAAAGCGCCTTCTACATTAGATACGTTTTCCGGCAACTTGAAACACATGTCCTCAGGATGAGTAACATAATTAGCTAATACTCCATGATAAGGTGGTGTCGCAAAAAATTCTACATCTGGGCAAAGATTATATTTACCCGTTTTACAGAACTCACACTTCCCACAGGTTTTGCCAGGCTCCAATGCTACCCGATCTCCCACAGTAAGGTTCTTTACCTGTTCGCCTACTTCTACAACTTCACCAGCGCACTCATGACCTAGTATAAACTCTCCTTCTACAACAAAGTTACCTATTTTACCGTGTTTATAATAATGAAGATCTGAACCACATATACCAACTGAATCTACTTTTATTAATACATCTTTTTCTTTAACTTCGGGCATGGGTACTTCTTTTGTAATCATACTATCTGTGTCATTCATAAATACAGCTTTATTTTTCATTATATCCTCCCCTGTTTTCAAGTTATATAAAGGAAATGGGCACGCGAACTATTTCTAGCCGCGTACCACTGAAAATTCCATTTTGTATGAGAGTAAATTATCTTATTGCTCCTGCTCTTTTATGCATTTCAACGTATTCTTCTACATTACCACTATGGATTAGTGGAGCATCGATATCAATGTCAATTTGTGTTTCAGCACCAGTTAAAAGCTTATAACTAGTGTCTAATAGTGCTTCTGCAAGGTCATATGCACTCTGTAAACTCGTTGAAGTCATAACTCCGCCTTGAATTAATAAAACAGCTTCGGCAGTTCCGTCAACACCATATGATAAGATATCACTAAACCTTGGATCATCCTTTACAACTTCTAATGCTCCTGCTGCCATATTGTCATTCATGGCGATTATAGCATCAATTTTACTGTTTGCTTGTACCCATGTTTCCATATAGTTCATTGCTTCATCCTTGTTCCAGTTTGCAATTTCCTCTCCAACTATCGTTACATCCGGTCGTTTATCAAAAAATTCTTTTTGCCAGCTTTCACGTCTTGCATCAGCATGGAAGTTTCCTGGAGGGCCCTGCAATACAACTACATTTGCATTTTCAGGAATTTGATCAAGAGCAACATCAGCATTTACTTTAGCTTGCACGTATGGATCAGCATCCACCGAAGAGGCTCCTTCAATACCATCGATTCGTGCATTTGTCGTAATTGTAATAATGCCTGCAGCAACTGATTGTTCGGCATATGGTCTTTGTGCTTCACCATTATTCGGCTGAATGATAATGGCATCATATTTACTTATGATTGCATTCTCTATTAATGAGTTTTGCGTATCATCAGAAGCTTGTCCATCAAGCACATCAACAACTATGTTGTCATATTTCTCAGCTTCTTCTAAAACAGCATTGGCTAACCATGCTGCAAATGAGTCTGACTGCGTCCTCGCCACATAAGCAACTCTATAAACAACATCCTCACCAGCTTCGCCCACTTCACCTGGTTCTGTAACTTCTGGACCTGAACAACCTGCTAGTACAGCAACCATTAAAGAAAATACAAGTAAAACAGTTATCCACTTTTTCATTTTATTCCCTCCTAAATTTAATTTATTCTAATAGATAATATCTATTAAAATCTACTTTGTCTTTGCTTCTACATTTCCAAGCTTTGTCTTAGTTCTTTTGTTTTTTGACCATATATCATAAATAACAGCTAATGCAATGATGGCACCACGAATGATTTGTTGTAGATATGAATTCACCCGTGTTAGTACCATGATATTGTCTAAGAAACCTACTATAAATGAACCAATTAAAGTACCTACAGCTGAGCCAATACCGCCTGTAAAGCTTGTTCCACCTATTACTGCGGCAGTTAGTGCTTTAAATTCGTACAGCACTGCCCCATTTGGCATCCCACCATTGACACGGGACATAAATATTACTCCTGCTATCCCAACGAAAATACCGTTGATAATAAATGCTTTCATCTTCACTTTATTTACATTTATCCCAGATGCATTTGCAGCTTCTTCATTTCCTCCAATAGCATATACCGACCTACCCAAAACTGTATGCTTCAATATATACCAGGTTATGAGTAGGATAACAGTCATAAATATAATTGGTGTTGGGATTCCAAAAATTGAACCTTGACCAAACTTTACATAGTCTCCAATTTGATATATGTTTTGTCCATTTGTATACATTAGTGCTGCTCCTCTAGCCATGGTCATCATGGCTAAAGTGGCAATAAATGGTGGTGTCTTGAATTTAGTAACCATTAATCCATTGAGAATATTACATGCAACACTTGCGAGAATCGCTACAACAAAAGCAAGTAAAAGTGATTCAGTCATTGTATAGACCGACACAGAAAGAACTCCCGCTAAGGCTAAAACCGAACCTGATGAAAGATCTAACATACCACTTATAATGAGTATGGTTTGCCCGAAGGCTAAAATTGTAACGACAGCAATTTGCCTTGAAACATTGGATAAGTTATCCACTGATAAGAAGTTCTCATTAGCTATCCAACTGACAAGCATTAATGCAAGAAGCACTAAAAAAATACTATATTTCCGGCTTATATCCGACAACATTTTATTCATTCTTTCAGATTTCATTTTATTCACCTCAACTTAGCTAGTTATTTTTAGTAGCGAGTCTCATAATATCTTCTTGAGAGAATTCATCCCTGTTGAACTCTTCCACAAGACTGCCCTTTGACATAACATAAATTCGATCACACATTCCTATCAGCTCAGGTAGCTCTGATGAGACCATTATGATTCCTTTCCCTTGTTTTGATAGTTCTGACATTAATTTATAGATTTCAAACTTAGCTCCAACGTCAATACCTCTGGTTGGTTCATCCAAAATTAATATATCCGGGTCAGTCACCATCCATTTTGATAAGATAACCTTTTGTTGGTTTCCCCCGCTCAATGCTTCAATGGAGGTTTCAATAGACGGTGTTTTCACCCTCATTTTTTCAGAATAATAATTAACTGTATCAATCTCTTCTTTAGCATGAAGTCTACCACCATAAATAAACCTTTTAAGATTACTCAAAGAAACGTTTTCCTTTACGCTTCTAACAGGTATAATACCATATCTTCTACGGTCCTCTGAAAGCATGACCATCTTTTTATCTATACTATCCTTTACATTTTTAATAGCTACTTTCTCACCTTTAATGAAGATTTCTCCTGACTGATAGGAATCCAGACCAAATAAAGATCTCATAATCTCAGTTCTACCAGCTCCCATAAGTCCTGCAAATCCAATAATTTCACCTTGACGAACATAGAAGTTTACATCTTTAAAGTTCCCCTCATTTGACAGATCTTTAACCTCTAGGATTTTCTCTCCAATTTCAACATCCTCTTTTGGAAAATTACCATCTAGCTTTCTTCCAACCATCTGGGCAATAACTGTATCCATATCATAATCTTTTACAGGCCTTGAGTCGATTACACGACCATCTCGAAGTACAGTGATTTCATCAGCAATCCTAAAAATCTCATCCATCTTATGGGATATATAAATAATACTTGCACCTCTATCTCTTAACTGATTAATCTTTTTAAATAAAACTTCTACTTCTTTTTGAGTGATTGCTGAGGTTGGCTCATCCATGATAATAATGTCAGAGTTATAGGAAATAGCCTTTAAGATTTCTAGCATCTGAACATCTGAAACCGACAAGTTTTTAAGCTTCGTTCCTGAAGTATAATCTAACTCTTCCTTGTCTAATAGCTCAATGGTACGTTTTCTTATTTCAGTCCAGTTTACTTTTCCATATTTATTAGTAGGCCAACTTCCAACAAATAGACTTTCTTCGATTGTCATTTCAGGCATATAGTTTAATTCTTGAAATATCATTGAGATACCTAGACTTCTTGCTTGTATAGGATTTTCTATCTCAACAACCTTTCCATCAATTAGAATTTCCCCTGCATCAGCTTTATAAATTCCATTGATAATCTTCATAAGAGTAGATTTGCCTGCGCCATTCTCTCCGCATAATACATGAACACTACCCTTTTTCACAGAAAAACTAATATCGTCTAATGCTTTAACTCCAGGAAAGGATTTCTCAATATTGGCAACCTTTAATTTTATCCCTGCATCCATTTTTTTCTCCTTTCATGTATTGATATTATATTTTGCTCATTACCTATACTGACCCAAGTAATTACATTCAGATCATAAGTGTATTAGAGTCTAGATTTCTATGACAGTGTAGTCTCTCTTTCTACTAGCTTAGTTTCCATAATGTAATCTCTAATGGGAACATTCTCTCCATTGATAATTTTGATTAAAAGTTCAATAATGGTATTAGATAATTCTTCTATAGGCTGATTAATTGTTGTTAACGAAGGGTATAGTAATTCACCTATAAAACTGTTGTCAAATCCAATAATTTGAACTTCTTGTGGAATTCTTACTCCGCTTTTTTTCAGTGCTCTCATCACTGTGGCAGCAGCAATATCATTAAATACGAATATACCATCATAATTATTAATGCTTTTCATACTCCGGATACTTTCTTCAAGCATTTGCACTTGAAAGTCATGTTGAAATTCAATAACATCTATTTCTAAATTTCTACTTTTTGCTTCTTCTAGAAATCCTTTATATCTTAGCTCTGTTGCCTCGAAGACGTGTGGCCCCTTAATATGCAGTATTTTTCTGCATCCTTTTTTGTATAAATGGTCAAAGGCCATTTTTCCTCCATTATAATTATCCGATGAAATCGTAATAATATTGTCTAGGATATGGTTTTCAAAGGCTATTATTGGAATGTTTATGTTTACATACTCTTCCCTGCATTGACTTCTTGATGCAATAATTCCTGCTACTCTATGGCTTTGCAAAACTTCTAAGTAATTCTTTTCCTTCTCTCGATCATCATCTGTATTACACAAGAAGATTGTATATCCCATTTTCTTTGCATACTCTTCAATAACAGATGCCATTTGATTGAAAAATGGGTTGGATATATTTGGTACCATTAAACCGATTGTCTTAGAGTTTTTTGTAAACATAGCCCTTGCCAATGCATTGGGTGTATAGTTTAATTCATCAATTACCTTTTGAATCTTTTCCCTAGCTTCTTCACTCACATAGCCGGTACCATTTAAGTGTCTAGATACTGTTGCAATACTGATATTTGCCTTTTTTGCTATTTCTCTAATATTTGCCATAAAGCTCACTCACCTTTATTACAAATTAGTATTGTCCAACTCAAATATATTATAAAAAATCTTAAATTCGTGTGTAACATGTTACATATTTTGCATAAATAAGTATTCCACTTCTTTTGATTACAATTCCAAATAGTATCTAATTAATACCTATACACATATGCTGTCTTTAGTTTCTTTTTATAGTTATTTTCATAAAAATGATATCAGTTTATGTGGAACATGTTTCTCATTTATCATAGCATAAAATATTATTGTCCGTCAATGCATTTCTGAATCTTCGGCATATTAGTCTTCTGAAATATTAAGAAGTTCTTCAGATTTATTAACAATGTTTTTAATTGCTAAAAGAGATATTTCATGCCTGATCCCATGCACTCTAGGATTTGTTTATACTGCCTGCCTAACCAACCATAAATCCATGCCCTATTGCCGATTATTCCACATTAATCCCTTCTTGCTCTAATTTACAATTATTTTCAAGCATATAATTAATTACCATGTCTGGTGGTCTTCACTGCTCGGATTTTTATGAAGATACTTTTCAGTTTAGAAAACTATTATAGATATAAGCTGAAGCTTTTATCGATCGTTTAACATCGCTAAGTCCAGATAAAGCACTTTTTATATGACTTGGCTAAGGTACTCGTCCAAAAAGTAACTAACCCATTCTCCTTTTTTTCCCCGTTTATCAAAACTAATAAAACCGTCAGCTTTATAGACGTAATTAACTCTCCAGTCATTATCCTTTGTTTTTATACTATTTATAAAATCGACAGCATTTTTTACTCTAGAGTGATTCATATTTTTTGTCATATACGCAATATCAAGCAATTCAACAATATTCAACTGATATGACTGGGGATATGCTATATCAAGTATATGTTTTGTTATTGGCTCATTATTTGCTAAACGTTGATACAAATTATGCTGCAATAAATAGTCAGTACCTATTTTAATCATCTCTGCTACTTGATCGTCCAAAAGAGTGCAATCACAAGAATAGTATATTAGTGCTTTAACCGATTTTGCAATTCCAATATAGCAGGGCGTTGATTTCATGCATCCACCATATTTCATAATCCCGATTCCAGACCAAGTCGTTTTTTCATTTCTTCCAAACACCTGATAATTCTTAATCCATTCAACCGCCCTTTGCACACAAGGTAAATCTGAATAGCCAAGCTTAGAGTACGCCTCAATAAGCATAGCATTATAACAAGGCAGCAAATCTACGGTTTTTCCAGTTATTGAGAAACCTTCAGAAGTAGTATATGTTTTCTCTATATATTCAATTAATTCCTGAGTGTACTTTAACCTTCTGGTATAAGGGATTTCTGAAAGGGCTACTAATCTCCATATTGGATATAATGATTTCTTTGAAAACTCACTAGTAAGTACCCGGATTAAATCGGATGAAGACAGAAGGCTATCAATTTCTTCATCCGACAATTTTTTACCGTCATCATACATCATTTTGAGCAATAATGCAGTATCCATTTTTTTCACCTTCTTTATTATAGAGATATAAGAAATCCTTTGTTAACTTTGTATGCGGGTTATAATCTACAGCGGTAGCATAAATATCTGTGATCTTTTAATAAAACCTTCTTTCACTTACCCGGACTTCTCTGATTTCTCTTTTTTCTTATAGTTCAATAAAGATCTATTTAAAGCAACCGAATTTAGTCTAACAAAAAACATCTCAATTTATAGTATTTCTACATACCCTTCTGTTCCATGCACACGAATTCGTTGCCCATC
>JUEG02000021.1_pt1 | contig 27971 bp, 4 predicted proteins | sample 432341 | NCBI WGS metagenome assembly JUEG02 (sample SAMN02953476, study PRJNA257561) | rock porewater metagenome | biome: terrestrial; feature: Opalinus Clay rock; material: porewater; isolation source: Opalinus Clay rock BIC-A1 borehole | place: Switzerland: Mt Terri URL, St-Ursanne ... | reverse complement strand
CCCTTGCGGCCCTGGGCGGCCTGCCACGCGCTGAACGCGGCGGGGTCGAAGTGCTGGTGCACCCACTTCCCGACCGAGCGGGCGACGTGGGCCACCTCCTGGTGGTCAAGCGGGGTGGCGAATCCGGCGTTGTACATCAGGGCCCGGTCGAGGCACGCGGCCTGCCAGCGCTCGAAGTCCGGCCACCCCTGGCGTATCGCCTTGTAGGCCCACTGGCGCAGCTGCTCGAACAGGTTGCAGTTGCGGCCCAGCCCGTAGTCCGGCAGGCGTTTGCGGCGATCCTGGGCCAGCTGGAGATCCACCCAGCTGTCCAGGTCGGCCAGGGTGTACAGGCGGGGCTCCCAGCTGGTGACTCTCCAGTGGGGGGGGAGCGGGTTCTTGCAGATCAGGCCGGAGTAGGCCGGATCGGCATCGAGGACGCGCTGTAGCGCGCAATCTAGGGCCGCTGCGTACCGCAGGGGCGCAGATTTCGCGTCAGGCGCGGTGCGCACGGACGTTTCCAGCCCGTAGATCAGGTGGGCGTGGCCGTTGGCGGGATTCATGGCGGTGATCGAGGGCGGCGGTGCGCCGCGCTCTGACCAGTCCAGGGCAGCGCCTGGGCGGTCTATGTCGTAGACCAGCCACCACCGGTGGGTGGGGCCGTTGGGCTGGATGTACCGCGCCAGGGCGGCACGCTCGGCGCTGCGCACCTGGAGCCCGGCCCGTAGGTCGTCGGTGTGGTACGGCTTCGCCGGTAGTCGATCCCGGAAGAGGTCGAGTTGCGCGACCGCGCCGGCATGGTAGGATTGCTTCAAGTTCAGGGCCCTCCCCTGGGCTCTCGGCCCCGGTCGCTCTCTCTCCCGCCAAGTTGACAGAGCATCGGGGCTTTGCTTTTTCTGGGCTCAGCCTACCGCATGCGGTAGCTGCTGCGCGACTGTTCCCGCTGGCGCTCCTGGTGCGCCTCGATCACTGGGGCAGCGCGGCGCTCAAGCTCCGCACCTGCTGCGCCAAGCTGCTGACCTGCTCGCTCAAGCTGCTGACTTGCTGGGCCAGGGCCCGGTTCTCGGCCTGCGTCGCCTCGAACCGATCGCGCAAGGCGCTCACAACGCTCCGCCAGGTCTCGTCCCGCTTCAGCAGCTCGCCGTGCAAGCTCTCGAACTGCCTCGCGTGCTCGCTCTGCAAGTCGCTCAAGCTCTGCAAGAGCGCTCTCTCGATCTCTGTCGCCATCGGTCACTTCTCCAGCTTGATGGCCTGCCGGCGGCCATTGTCGAACGTCCAGCCCGTCACGGGCTTCATCCCTCGGGGCAGGACGATGAACTGGCCGTTGGCGTCCTGGTGGAACTGAACCCCCAGCGCCTGGGCGCGGGCCATCGTAGCCTTCTGCTGCTCGATCAGGGCGAGGTTCTCGGCCAGGGTCTGGCTTGTCCACCACAGGGCCCCGCTCGACGCCAGGAAGACCGCTGCGAGGCTCCCGGCGAGCCATTTCCAGCCCGACAGGGCCAAGGCCCTGGTCTTGGCCTCGGTCGCGCTCAGGGCCTCGCTGAGGCTCGTCTCGCGGGCCTGGATGGCGGCGCTCAATTTCCCTTCGCTTGATTGCAATGCCCTCAGCAAGGTCTGTTCGTGCTGCGCGTAGGCGTTCGCCACGCTCGTCTCGATAGCGCTGGCTTGCTGCTTCGATCTCTCCTCGAAGCTCCGGGCCAAGTCTGAAATCCCGCTCATAGAGGCCCCCCTTGAGGCGTATGTTCTTGCCGCCGTCCGGGTCGGCGATGCTGATCGAGGACTTGGTTTCGCGGGCCACCTGGAAGCCCGCACCTGTCAACTTTTCGAGCACGTCCGCACGGCTGCGCACCTCGCCCTGGGCGGCGAGGGCCAGCAGCCCGTCCGTGATCTGCTGCGCCGCCTGCTGGCGCTCTGGCGGCAGGTCGCGGGGCGTCACAAGGGCCCGCCTGCGGGCCGGGTCGTGCGGGTCTGCAAGGCCCAGCTCGGCCCGCTGCACCGTCGCCCAGGCGTCCACCCGGCGCTGGTCGGCGGCGTGGTAGTACGGCTGGAGCCGCTTCCCGCTGGTCAGCTCCAGGTTCGGGATGACGAAGTTCAGTTCGAGCCGGCCCTTGTCCTGGTGCTCGACCCACAGGCAGCTGTACTGCCGGGCCTCTAGGCCGGGCAGTAGCGCCTGCTCGAAGCTGTCCATCAGCGCCCGCTTCTGCTCGGGCGGCAGGTCGGCCTCGGCGAAGCTCAGCACGCCGCTGGTGTACTTCTTGGCGTACCGGCTGGAGTCGATCAGCGCGGCCACCTCGTCGGGGTCGCCGCGCAGCAGGGTAGCGCCTTCGCGCTGCCCGTCCCGGCCCAGCAGGTACTGCGTCGGCCCCTTGCCGCCGCCAGTGCCTCGGGCGTGGAACTTCACGATCACTTGTGGAGGGCCCTCACGCCGGCAAGCTCCCGCTCGATGCCGGCCAGTGCGGCCAGCACCTGGACGCGCTCGGCGGGGCCCCACTCGGCGGTGTTCACACGCCGGGCGATCTGGTTGAGGTTGTTCCCGATGCTGGCGAGCTGGCGCAGCAGCTCGGGGTCAGCAGCCGGGGCCGAGCCGCGCAGGTCGCGGACTAGATCGGTCTGGCCGGGGTTGAGGCAAGTCTCGCGCATCCACCGCGCCAGCTCGCCACGGGTGCAGTGCATTTGCAGGGTCGCCAGCTCTTCGGGGCTGACCCTGATCTTGATGATCTTCTCGCGTTTCGGCTCGGTCTCGGTCATGGCTCGGCTCTTCGTCGGGGCGCCCGGCGTTGCGGACTTTAGTCCGCGGCGGCGGGTGCCGGCTGGGGGGTTTCGGGGGGCGGCACGCCCCCTGAACCAGGTCACAGAGGAACCGACCAAGCGAAGCGCAGGGAGGGCCCTCTGTGTATCCTGGCTTAAAAGCAGACCCCGAGCAAGCCGACAGGTCGAGAGGGGGTCTGATTCGGCGTGGTCTGGGGGCCTGCTGCTGACGCGCCTTCGGCTTGTCGGGCACACGAACTTACGGCGGCTAAAGCCCCCTCCAGTTCGCGCACCTGGACGTGGGAAGAGCGGGGTTTTGTCTCTGGGGGAGGAGCAAGAGCAGGGGCCCAGGAAGGGCCCCCTGCGGGGCTATTATCTGATATGGCTTCGAGTGCAGATCACAGCAGGCCGGCCCGCTTCCTGACGTAGTACGTGCGCCGGCTGATCCCCAGCGCGGCCCACGGCTGCGCCTCGGCCTCACTGCCGGCCCGCCGCACCTCTCCTGACCGGATGCCACCCTTGCGGCCCTGGGCGGCCTGCCACGCGCTGAACGCGGCGGGGTCGAAGTGCTGGTGCACCCACTTCCCGACCGAGCGGGCGACGTGGGCCACCTCCTGGTGGTCAAGCGGGGTGGCGAATCCGGCGTTGTACATCAGGGCCCGGTCGAGGCACGCGGCCTGCCAGCGCTCGAAGTCCGGCCACCCCTGGCGTATCGCCTTGTAGGCCCACTGGCGCAGCTGCTCGAACAGGTTGCAGTTGCGGCCCAGCCCGTAGTCCGGCAGGCGTTTGCGGCGATCCTGGGCCAGCTGGAGATCCACCCAGCTGTCCAGGTCGGCCAGGGTGTACAGGCGGGGCTCCCAGCTGGTGACTCTCCAGTGGGGGGGGAGCGGGTTCTTGCAGATCAGGCCGGAGTAGGCCGGATCGGCATCGAGGACGCGCTGTAGCGCGCAATCTAGGGCCGCTGCGTACCGCAGGGGCGCAGATTTCGCGTCAGGCGCGGTGCGCACGGACGTTTCCAGCCCGTAGATCAGGTGGGCGTGGCCGTTGGCGGGATTCATGGCGGTGATCGAGGGCGGCGGTGCGCCGCGCTCTGACCAGTCCAGGGCAGCGCCTGGGCGGTCTATGTCGTAGACCAGCCACCACCGGTGGGTGGGGCCGTTGGGCTGGATGTACCGCGCCAGGGCGGCACGCTCGGCGCTGCGCACCTGGAGCCCGGCCCGTAGGTCGTCGGTGTGGTACGGCTTCGCCGGTAGTCGATCCCGGAAGAGGTCGAGTTGCGCGACCGCGCCGGCATGGTAGGATTGCTTCAAGTTCAGGGCCCTCCCCTGGGCTCTCGGCCCCGGTCGCTCTCTCTCCCGCCAAGTTGACAGAGCATCGGGGCTTTGCTTTTTCTGGGCTCAGCCTACCGCATGCGGTAGCTGCTGCGCGACTGTTCCCGCTGGCGCTCCTGGTGCGCCTCGATCACTGGGGCAGCGCGGCGCTCAAGCTCCGCACCTGCTGCGCCAAGCTGCTGACCTGCTCGCTCAAGCTGCTGACTTGCTGGGCCAGGGCCCGGTTCTCGGCCTGCGTCGCCTCGAACCGATCGCGCAAGGCGCTCACAACGCTCCGCCAGGTCTCGTCCCGCTTCAGCAGCTCGCCGTGCAAGCTCTCGAACTGCCTCGCGTGCTCGCTCTGCAAGTCGCTCAAGCTCTGCAAGAGCGCTCTCTCGATCTCTGTCGCCATCGGTCACTTCTCCAGCTTGATGGCCTGCCGGCGGCCATTGTCGAACGTCCAGCCCGTCACGGGCTTCATCCCTCGGGGCAGGACGATGAACTGGCCGTTGGCGTCCTGGTGGAACTGAACCCCCAGCGCCTGGGCGCGGGCCATCGTAGCCTTCTGCTGCTCGATCAGGGCGAGGTTCTCGGCCAGGGTCTGGCTTGTCCACCACAGGGCCCCGCTCGACGCCAGGAAGACCGCTGCGAGGCTCCCGGCGAGCCATTTCCAGCCCGACAGGGCCAAGGCCCTGGTCTTGGCCTCGGTCGCGCTCAGGGCCTCGCTGAGGCTCGTCTCGCGGGCCTGGATGGCGGCGCTCAATTTCCCTTCGCTTGATTGCAATGCCCTCAGCAAGGTCTGTTCGTGCTGCGCGTAGGCGTTCGCCACGCTCGTCTCGATAGCGCTGGCTTGCTGCTTCGATCTCTCCTCGAAGCTCCGGGCCAAGTCTGAAATCCCGCTCATAGAGGCCCCCCTTGAGGCGTATGTTCTTGCCGCCGTCCGGGTCGGCGATGCTGATCGAGGACTTGGTTTCGCGGGCCACCTGGAAGCCCGCACCTGTCAACTTTTCGAGCACGTCCGCACGGCTGCGCACCTCGCCCTGGGCGGCGAGGGCCAGCAGCCCGTCCGTGATCTGCTGCGCCGCCTGCTGGCGCTCTGGCGGCAGGTCGCGGGGCGTCACAAGGGCCCGCCTGCGGGCCGGGTCGTGCGGGTCTGCAAGGCCCAGCTCGGCCCGCTGCACCGTCGCCCAGGCGTCCACCCGGCGCTGGTCGGCGGCGTGGTAGTACGGCTGGAGCCGCTTCCCGCTGGTCAGCTCCAGGTTCGGGATGACGAAGTTCAGTTCGAGCCGGCCCTTGTCCTGGTGCTCGACCCACAGGCAGCTGTACTGCCGGGCCTCTAGGCCGGGCAGTAGCGCCTGCTCGAAGCTGTCCATCAGCGCCCGCTTCTGCTCGGGCGGCAGGTCGGCCTCGGCGAAGCTCAGCACGCCGCTGGTGTACTTCTTGGCGTACCGGCTGGAGTCGATCAGCGCGGCCACCTCGTCGGGGTCGCCGCGCAGCAGGGTAGCGCCTTCGCGCTGCCCGTCCCGGCCCAGCAGGTACTGCGTCGGCCCCTTGCCGCCGCCAGTGCCTCGGGCGTGGAACTTCACGATCACTTGTGGAGGGCCCTCACGCCGGCAAGCTCCCGCTCGATGCCGGCCAGTGCGGCCAGCACCTGGACGCGCTCGGCGGGGCCCCACTCGGCGGTGTTCACACGCCGGGCGATCTGGTTGAGGTTGTTCCCGATGCTGGCGAGCTGGCGCAGCAGCTCGGGGTCAGCAGCCGGGGCCGAGCCGCGCAGGTCGCGGACTAGATCGGTCTGGCCGGGGTTGAGGCAAGTCTCGCGCATCCACCGCGCCAGCTCGCCACGGGTGCAGTGCATTTGCAGGGTCGCCAGCTCTTCGGGGCTGACCCTGATCTTGATGATCTTCTCGCGTTTCGGCTCGGTCTCGGTCATGGCTCGGCTCTTCGTCGGGGCGCCCGGCGTTGCGGACTTTAGTCCGCGGCGGCGGGTGCCGGCTGGGGGGTTTCGGGGGGCGGCACGCCCCCTGAACCAGGTCACAGAGGAACCGACCAAGCGAAGCGCAGGGAGGGCCCTCTGTGTATCCTGGCTTAAAAGCAGACCCCGAGCAAGCCGACAGGTCGAGAGGGGGTCTGATTCGGCGTGGTCTGGGGGCCTGCTGCTGACGCGCCTTCGGCTTGTCGGGCACACGAACTTACGGCGGCTAAAGCCCCCTCCAGTTCGCGCACCTGGACGTGGGAAGAGCGGGGTTTTGTCTCTGGGGGAGGAGCAAGAGCAGGGGCCCAGGAAGGGCCCCCTGCGGGGCTATTATCTGATATGGCTTCGAGTGCAGATCACAGCAGGCCGGCCCGCTTCCTGACGTAGTACGTGCGCCGGCTGATCCCCAGCGCGGCCCACGGCTGCGCCTCGGCCTCACTGCCGGCCCGCCGCACCTCTCCTGACCGGATGCCACCCTTGCGGCCCTGGGCGGCCTGCCACGCGCTGAACGCGGCGGGGTCGAAGTGCTGGTGCACCCACTTCCCGACCGAGCGGGCGACGTGGGCCACCTCCTGGTGGTCAAGCGGGGTGGCGAATCCGGCGTTGTACATCAGGGCCCGGTCGAGGCACGCGGCCTGCCAGCGCTCGAAGTCCGGCCACCCCTGGCGTATCGCCTTGTAGGCCCACTGGCGCAGCTGCTCGAACAGGTTGCAGTTGCGGCCCAGCCCGTAGTCCGGCAGGCGTTTGCGGCGATCCTGGGCCAGCTGGAGATCCACCCAGCTGTCCAGGTCGGCCAGGGTGTACAGGCGGGGCTCCCAGCTGGTGACTCTCCAGTGGGGGTGGAGCGGGTTCTTGCAGATCAGGCCGGAGTAGGCCGGATCGGCATCGAGGACGCGCTGTAGCGCGCAATCTAGGGCCGCTGCGTACCGCAGGGGCGCAGATTTCGCGTCAGGCGCGGTGCGCACGGACGTTTCCAGCCCGTAGATCAGGTGGGCGTGGCCGTTGGCGGGATTCATGGCGGTGATCGAGGGCGGCGGTGCGCCGCGCTCTGACCAGTCCAGGGCAGCGCCTGGGCGGTCTATGTCGTAGACCAGCCACCACCGGTGGGTGGGGCCGTTGGGCTGGATGTACCGCGCCAGGGCGGCACGCTCGGCGCTGCGCACCTGGAGCCCGGCCCGTAGGTCGTCGGTGTGGTACGGCTTCGCCGGTAGTCGATCCCGGAAGAGGTCGAGTTGCGCGACCGCGCCGGCATGGTAGGATTGCTTCAAGTTCAGGGCCCTCCCCTGGGCTCTCGGCCCCGGTCGCTCTCTCTCCCGCCAAGTTGACAGAGCATCGGGGCTTTGCTTTTTCTGGGCTCAGCCTACCGCATGCGGTAGCTGCTGCGCGACTGTTCCCGCTGGCGCTCCTGGTGCGCCTCGATCACTGGGGCAGCGCGGCGCTCAAGCTCCGCACCTGCTGCGCCAAGCTGCTGACCTGCTCGCTCAAGCTGCTGACTTGCTGGGCCAGGGCCCGGTTCTCGGCCTGCGTCGCCTCGAACCGATCGCGCAAGGCGCTCACAACGCTCCGCCAGGTCTCGTCCCGCTTCAGCAGCTCGCCGTGCAAGCTCTCGAACTGCCTCGCGTGCTCGCTCTGCAAGTCGCTCAAGCTCTGCAAGAGCGCTCTCTCGATCTCTGTCGCCATCGGTCACTTCTCCAGCTTGATGGCCTGCCGGCGGCCATTGTCGAACGTCCAGCCCGTCACGGGCTTCATCCCTCGGGGCAGGACGATGAACTGGCCGTTGGCGTCCTGGTGGAACTGAACCCCCAGCGCCTGGGCGCGGGCCATCGTAGCCTTCTGCTGCTCGATCAGGGCGAGGTTCTCGGCCAGGGTCTGGCTTGTCCACCACAGGGCCCCGCTCGACGCCAGGAAGACCGCTGCGAGGCTCCCGGCGAGCCATTTCCAGCCCGACAGGGCCAAGGCCCTGGTCTTGGCCTCGGTCGCGCTCAGGGCCTCGCTGAGGCTCGTCTCGCGGGCCTGGATGGCGGCGCTCAATTTCCCTTCGCTTGATTGCAATGCCCTCAGCAAGGTCTGTTCGTGCTGCGCGTAGGCGTTCGCCACGCTCGTCTCGATAGCGCTGGCTTGCTGCTTCGATCTCTCCTCGAAGCTCCGGGCCAAGTCTGAAATCCCGCTCATAGAGGCCCCCCTTGAGGCGTATGTTCTTGCCGCCGTCCGGGTCGGCGATGCTGATCGAGGACTTGGTTTCGCGGGCCACCTGGAAGCCCGCACCTGTCAACTTTTCGAGCACGTCCGCACGGCTGCGCACCTCGCCCTGGGCGGCGAGGGCCAGCAGCCCGTCCGTGATCTGCTGCGCCGCCTGCTGGCGCTCTGGCGGCAGGTCGCGGGGCGTCACAAGGGCCCGCCTGCGGGCCGGGTCGTGCGGGTCTGCAAGGCCCAGCTCGGCCCGCTGCACCGTCGCCCAGGCGTCCACCCGGCGCTGGTCGGCGGCGTGGTAGTACGGCTGGAGCCGCTTCCCGCTGGTCAGCTCCAGGTTCGGGATGACGAAGTTCAGTTCGAGCCGGCCCTTGTCCTGGTGCTCGACCCACAGGCAGCTGTACTGCCGGGCCTCTAGGCCGGGCAGTAGCGCCTGCTCGAAGCTGTCCATCAGCGCCCGCTTCTGCTCGGGCGGCAGGTCGGCCTCGGCGAAGCTCAGCACGCCGCTGGTGTACTTCTTGGCGTACCGGCTGGAGTCGATCAGCGCGGCCACCTCGTCGGGGTCGCCGCGCAGCAGGGTAGCGCCTTCGCGCTGCCCGTCCCGGCCCAGCAGGTACTGCGTCGGCCCCTTGCCGCCGCCAGTGCCTCGGGCGTGGAACTTCACGATCACTTGTGGAGGGCCCTCACGCCGGCAAGCTCCCGCTCGATGCCGGCCAGTGCGGCCAGCACCTGGACGCGCTCGGCGGGGCCCCACTCGGCGGTGTTCACACGCCGGGCGATCTGGTTGAGGTTGTTCCCGATGCTGGCGAGCTGGCGCAGCAGCTCGGGGTCAGCAGCCGGGGCCGAGCCGCGCAGGTCGCGGACTAGATCGGTCTGGCCGGGGTTGAGGCAAGTCTCGCGCATCCACCGCGCCAGCTCGCCACGGGTGCAGTGCATTTGCAGGGTCGCCAGCTCTTCGGGGCTGACCCTGATCTTGATGATCTTCTCGCGTTTCGGCTCGGTCTCGGTCATGGCTCGGCTCTTCGTCGGGGCGCCCGGCGTTGCGGACTTTAGTCCGCGGCGGCGGGTGCCGGCTGGGGGGTTTCGGGGGGCGGCACGCCCCCTGAACCAGGTCACAGAGGAACCGACCAAGCGAAGCGCAGGGAGGGCCCTCTGTGTATCCTGGCTTAAAAGCAGACCCCGAGCAAGCCGACAGGTCGAGAGGGGGTCTGATTCGGCGTGGTCTGGGGGCCTGCTGCTGACGCGCCTTCGGCTTGTCGGGCACACGAACTTACGGCGGCTAAAGCCCCCTCCAGTTCGCGCACCTGGACGTGGGAAGAGCGGGGTTTTGTCTCTGGGGGAGGAGCAAGAGCAGGGGCCCAGGAAGGGCCCCCTGCGGGGCTATTATCTGATATGGCTTCGAGTGCAGATCACAGCAGGCCGGCCCGCTTCCTGACGTAGTACGTGCGCCGGCTGATCCCCAGCGCGGCCCACGGCTGCGCCTCGGCCTCACTGCCGGCCCGCCGCACCTCTCCTGACCGGATGCCACCCTTGCGGCCCTGGGCGGCCTGCCACGCGCTGAACGCGGCGGGGTCGAAGTGCTGGTGCACCCACTTCCCGACCGAGCGGGCGACGTGGGCCACCTCCTGGTGGTCAAGCGGGGTGGCGAATCCGGCGTTGTACATCAGGGCCCGGTCGAGGCACGCGGCCTGCCAGCGCTCGAAGTCCGGCCACCCCTGGCGTATCGCCTTGTAGGCCCACTGGCGCAGCTGCTCGAACAGGTTGCAGTTGCGGCCCAGCCCGTAGTCCGGCAGGCGTTTGCGGCGATCCTGGGCCAGCTGGAGATCCACCCAGCTGTCCAGGTCGGCCAGGGTGTACAGGCGGGGCTCCCAGCTGGTGACTCTCCAGTGGGGGTGGAGCGGGTTCTTGCAGATCAGGCCGGAGTAGGCCGGATCGGCATCGAGGACGCGCTGTAGCGCGCAATCTAGGGCCGCTGCGTACCGCAGGGGCGCAGATTTCGCGTCAGGCGCGGTGCGCACGGACGTTTCCAGCCCGTAGATCAGGTGGGCGTGGCCGTTGGCGGGATTCATGGCGGTGATCGAGGGCGGCGGTGCGCCGCGCTCTGACCAGTCCAGGGCAGCGCCTGGGCGGTCTATGTCGTAGACCAGCCACCACCGGTGGGTGGGGCCGTTGGGCTGGATGTACCGCGCCAGGGCGGCACGCTCGGCGCTGCGCACCTGGAGCCCGGCCCGTAGGTCGTCGGTGTGGTACGGCTTCGCCGGTAGTCGATCCCGGAAGAGGTCGAGTTGCGCGACCGCGCCGGCATGGTAGGATTGCTTCAAGTTCAGGGCCCTCCCCTGGGCTCTCGGCCCCGGTCGCTCTCTCTCCCGCCAAGTTGACAGAGCATCGGGGCTTTGCTTTTTCTGGGCTCAGCCTACCGCATGCGGTAGCTGCTGCGCGACTGTTCCCGCTGGCGCTCCTGGTGCGCCTCGATCACTGGGGCAGCGCGGCGCTCAAGCTCCGCACCTGCTGCGCCAAGCTGCTGACCTGCTCGCTCAAGCTGCTGACTTGCTGGGCCAGGGCCCGGTTCTCGGCCTGCGTCGCCTCGAACCGATCGCGCAAGGCGCTCACAACGCTCCGCCAGGTCTCGTCCCGCTTCAGCAGCTCGCCGTGCAAGCTCTCGAACTGCCTCGCGTGCTCGCTCTGCAAGTCGCTCAAGCTCTGCAAGAGCGCTCTCTCGATCTCTGTCGCCATCGGTCACTTCTCCAGCTTGATGGCCTGCCGGCGGCCATTGTCGAACGTCCAGCCCGTCACGGGCTTCATCCCTCGGGGCAGGACGATGAACTGGCCGTTGGCGTCCTGGTGGAACTGAACCCCCAGCGCCTGGGCGCGGGCCATCGTAGCCTTCTGCTGCTCGATCAGGGCGAGGTTCTCGGCCAGGGTCTGGCTTGTCCACCACAGGGCCCCGCTCGACGCCAGGAAGACCGCTGCGAGGCTCCCGGCGAGCCATTTCCAGCCCGACAGGGCCAAGGCCCTGGTCTTGGCCTCGGTCGCGCTCAGGGCCTCGCTGAGGCTCGTCTCGCGGGCCTGGATGGCGGCGCTCAATTTCCCTTCGCTTGATTGCAATGCCCTCAGCAAGGTCTGTTCGTGCTGCGCGTAGGCGTTCGCCACGCTCGTCTCGATAGCGCTGGCTTGCTGCTTCGATCTCTCCTCGAAGCTCCGGGCCAAGTCTGAAATCCCGCTCATAGAGGCCCCCCTTGAGGCGTATGTTCTTGCCGCCGTCCGGGTCGGCGATGCTGATCGAGGACTTGGTTTCGCGGGCCACCTGGAAGCCCGCACCTGTCAACTTTTCGAGCACGTCCGCACGGCTGCGCACCTCGCCCTGGGCGGCGAGGGCCAGCAGCCCGTCCGTGATCTGCTGCGCCGCCTGCTGGCGCTCTGGCGGCAGGTCGCGGGGCGTCACAAGGGCCCGCCTGCGGGCCGGGTCGTGCGGGTCTGCAAGGCCCAGCTCGGCCCGCTGCACCGTCGCCCAGGCGTCCACCCGGCGCTGGTCGGCGGCGTGGTAGTACGGCTGGAGCCGCTTCCCGCTGGTCAGCTCCAGGTTCGGGATGACGAAGTTCAGTTCGAGCCGGCCCTTGTCCTGGTGCTCGACCCACAGGCAGCTGTACTGCCGGGCCTCTAGGCCGGGCAGTAGCGCCTGCTCGAAGCTGTCCATCAGCGCCCGCTTCTGCTCGGGCGGCAGGTCGGCCTCGGCGAAGCTCAGCACGCCGCTGGTGTACTTCTTGGCGTACCGGCTGGAGTCGATCAGCGCGGCCACCTCGTCGGGGTCGCCGCGCAGCAGGGTAGCGCCTTCGCGCTGCCCGTCCCGGCCCAGCAGGTACTGCGTCGGCCCCTTGCCGCCGCCAGTGCCTCGGGCGTGGAACTTCACGATCACTTGTGGAGGGCCCTCACGCCGGCAAGCTCCCGCTCGATGCCGGCCAGTGCGGCCAGCACCTGGACGCGCTCGGCGGGGCCCCACTCGGCGGTGTTCACACGCCGGGCGATCTGGTTGAGGTTGTTCCCGATGCTGGCGAGCTGGCGCAGCAGCTCGGGGTCAGCAGCCGGGGCCGAGCCGCGCAGGTCGCGGACTAGATCGGTCTGGCCGGGGTTGAGGCAAGTCTCGCGCATCCACCGCGCCAGCTCGCCACGGGTGCAGTGCATTTGCAGGGTCGCCAGCTCTTCGGGGCTGACCCTGATCTTGATGATCTTCTCGCGTTTCGGCTCGGTCTCGGTCATGGCTCGGCTCTTCGTCGGGGCGCCCGGCGTTGCGGACTTTAGTCCGCGGCGGCGGGTGCCGGCTGGGGGGTTTCGGGGGGCGGCACGCCCCCTGAACCAGGTCACAGAGGAACCGACCAAGCGAAGCGCAGGGAGGGCCCTCTGTGTATCCTGGCTTAAAAGCAGACCCCGAGCAAGCCGACAGGTCGAGAGGGGGTCTGATTCGGCGTGGTCTGGGGGCCTGCTGCTGACGCGCCTTCGGCTTGTCGGGCACACGAACTTACGGCGGCTAAAGCCCCCTCCAGTTCGCGCACCTGGACGTGGGAAGAGCGGGGTTTTGTCTCTGGGGGAGGAGCAAGAGCAGGGGCCCAGGAAGGGCCCCCTGCGGGGCTATTATCTGATATGGCTTCGAGTGCAGATCACAGCAGGCCGGCCCGCTTCCTGACGTAGTACGTGCGCCGGCTGATCCCCAGCGCGGCCCACGGCTGCGCCTCGGCCTCACTGCCGGCCCGCCGCACCTCTCCTGACCGGATGCCACCCTTGCGGCCCTGGGCGGCCTGCCACGCGCTGAACGCGGCGGGGTCGAAGTGCTGGTGCACCCACTTCCCGACCGAGCGGGCGACGTGGGCCACCTCCTGGTGGTCAAGCGGGGTGGCGAATCCGGCGTTGTACATCAGGGCCCGGTCGAGGCACGCGGCCTGCCAGCGCTCGAAGTCCGGCCACCCCTGGCGTATCGCCTTGTAGGCCCACTGGCGCAGCTGCTCGAACAGGTTGCAGTTGCGGCCCAGCCCGTAGTCCGGCAGGCGTTTGCGGCGATCCTGGGCCAGCTGGAGATCCACCCAGCTGTCCAGGTCGGCCAGGGTGTACAGGCGGGGCTCCCAGCTGGTGACTCTCCAGTGGGGGTGGAGCGGGTTCTTGCAGATCAGGCCGGAGTAGGCCGGATCGGCATCGAGGACGCGCTGTAGCGCGCAATCTAGGGCCGCTGCGTACCGCAGGGGCGCAGATTTCGCGTCAGGCGCGGTGCGCACGGACGTTTCCAGCCCGTAGATCAGGTGGGCGTGGCCGTTGGCGGGATTCATGGCGGTGATCGAGGGCGGCGGTGCGCCGCGCTCTGACCAGTCCAGGGCAGCGCCTGGGCGGTCTATGTCGTAGACCAGCCACCACCGGTGGGTGGGGCCGTTGGGCTGGATGTACCGCGCCAGGGCGGCACGCTCGGCGCTGCGCACCTGGAGCCCGGCCCGTAGGTCGTCGGTGTGGTACGGCTTCGCCGGTAGTCGATCCCGGAAGAGGTCGAGTTGCGCGACCGCGCCGGCATGGTAGGATTGCTTCAAGTTCAGGGCCCTCCCCTGGGCTCTCGGCCCCGGTCGCTCTCTCTCCCGCCAAGTTGACAGAGCATCGGGGCTTTGCTTTTTCTGGGCTCAGCCTACCGCATGCGGTAGCTGCTGCGCGACTGTTCCCGCTGGCGCTCCTGGTGCGCCTCGATCACTGGGGCAGCGCGGCGCTCAAGCTCCGCACCTGCTGCGCCAAGCTGCTGACCTGCTCGCTCAAGCTGCTGACTTGCTGGGCCAGGGCCCGGTTCTCGGCCTGCGTCGCCTCGAACCGATCGCGCAAGGCGCTCACAACGCTCCGCCAGGTCTCGTCCCGCTTCAGCAGCTCGCCGTGCAAGCTCTCGAACTGCCTCGCGTGCTCGCTCTGCAAGTCGCTCAAGCTCTGCAAGAGCGCTCTCTCGATCTCTGTCGCCATCGGTCACTTCTCCAGCTTGATGGCCTGCCGGCGGCCATTGTCGAACGTCCAGCCCGTCACGGGCTTCATCCCTCGGGGCAGGACGATGAACTGGCCGTTGGCGTCCTGGTGGAACTGAACCCCCAGCGCCTGGGCGCGGGCCATCGTAGCCTTCTGCTGCTCGATCAGGGCGAGGTTCTCGGCCAGGGTCTGGCTTGTCCACCACAGGGCCCCGCTCGACGCCAGGAAGACCGCTGCGAGGCTCCCGGCGAGCCATTTCCAGCCCGACAGGGCCAAGGCCCTGGTCTTGGCCTCGGTCGCGCTCAGGGCCTCGCTGAGGCTCGTCTCGCGGGCCTGGATGGCGGCGCTCAATTTCCCTTCGCTTGATTGCAATGCCCTCAGCAAGGTCTGTTCGTGCTGCGCGTAGGCGTTCGCCACGCTCGTCTCGATAGCGCTGGCTTGCTGCTTCGATCTCTCCTCGAAGCTCCGGGCCAAGTCTGAAATCCCGCTCATAGAGGCCCCCCTTGAGGCGTATGTTCTTGCCGCCGTCCGGGTCGGCGATGCTGATCGAGGACTTGGTTTCGCGGGCCACCTGGAAGCCCGCACCTGTCAACTTTTCGAGCACGTCCGCACGGCTGCGCACCTCGCCCTGGGCGGCGAGGGCCAGCAGCCCGTCCGTGATCTGCTGCGCCGCCTGCTGGCGCTCTGGCGGCAGGTCGCGGGGCGTCACAAGGGCCCGCCTGCGGGCCGGGTCGTGCGGGTCTGCAAGGCCCAGCTCGGCCCGCTGCACCGTCGCCCAGGCGTCCACCCGGCGCTGGTCGGCGGCGTGGTAGTACGGCTGGAGCCGCTTCCCGCTGGTCAGCTCCAGGTTCGGGATGACGAAGTTCAGTTCGAGCCGGCCCTTGTCCTGGTGCTCGACCCACAGGCAGCTGTACTGCCGGGCCTCTAGGCCGGGCAGTAGCGCCTGCTCGAAGCTGTCCATCAGCGCCCGCTTCTGCTCGGGCGGCAGGTCGGCCTCGGCGAAGCTCAGCACGCCGCTGGTGTACTTCTTGGCGTACCGGCTGGAGTCGATCAGCGCGGCCACCTCGTCGGGGTCGCCGCGCAGCAGGGTAGCGCCTTCGCGCTGCCCGTCCCGGCCCAGCAGGTACTGCGTCGGCCCCTTGCCGCCGCCAGTGCCTCGGGCGTGGAACTTCACGATCACTTGTGGAGGGCCCTCACGCCGGCAAGCTCCCGCTCGATGCCGGCCAGTGCGGCCAGCACCTGGACGCGCTCGGCGGGGCCCCACTCGGCGGTGTTCACACGCCGGGCGATCTGGTTGAGGTTGTTCCCGATGCTGGCGAGCTGGCGCAGCAGCTCGGGGTCAGCAGCCGGGGCCGAGCCGCGCAGGTCGCGGACTAGATCGGTCTGGCCGGGGTTGAGGCAAGTCTCGCGCATCCACCGCGCCAGCTCGCCACGGGTGCAGTGCATTTGCAGGGTCGCCAGCTCTTCGGGGCTGACCCTGATCTTGATGATCTTCTCGCGTTTCGGCTCGGTCTCGGTCATGGCTCGGCTCTTCGTCGGGGCGCCCGGCGTTGCGGACTTTAGTCCGCGGCGGCGGGTGCCGGCTGGGGGGTTTCGGGGGGCGGCACGCCCCCTGAACCAGGTCACAGAGGAACCGACCAAGCGAAGCGCAGGGAGGGCCCTCTGTGTATCCTGGCTTAAAAGCAGACCCCGAGCAAGCCGACAGGTCGAGAGGGGGTCTGATTCGGCGTGGTCTGGGGGCCTGCTGCTGACGCGCCTTCGGCTTGTCGGGCACACGAACTTACGGCGGCTAAAGCCCCCTCCAGTTCGCGCACCTGGACGTGGGAAGAGCGGGGTTTTGTCTCTGGGGGAGGAGCAAGAGCAGGGGCCCAGGAAGGGCCCCCTGCGGGGCTATTATCTGATATGGCTTCGAGTGCAGATCACAGCAGGCCGGCCCGCTTCCTGACGTAGTACGTGCGCCGGCTGATCCCCAGCGCGGCCCACGGCTGCGCCTCGGCCTCACTGCCGGCCCGCCGCACCTCTCCTGACCGGATGCCACCCTTGCGGCCCTGGGCGGCCTGCCACGCGCTGAACGCGGCGGGGTCGAAGTGCTGGTGCACCCACTTCCCGACCGAGCGGGCGACGTGGGCCACCTCCTGGTGGTCAAGCGGGGTGGCGAATCCGGCGTTGTACATCAGGGCCCGGTCGAGGCACGCGGCCTGCCAGCGCTCGAAGTCCGGCCACCCCTGGCGTATCGCCTTGTAGGCCCACTGGCGCAGCTGCTCGAACAGGTTGCAGTTGCGGCCCAGCCCGTAGTCCGGCAGGCGTTTGCGGCGATCCTGGGCCAGCTGGAGATCCACCCAGCTGTCCAGGTCGGCCAGGGTGTACAGGCGGGGCTCCCAGCTGGTGACTCTCCAGTGGGGGTGGAGCGGGTTCTTGCAGATCAGGCCGGAGTAGGCCGGATCGGCATCGAGGACGCGCTGTAGCGCGCAATCTAGGGCCGCTGCGTACCGCAGGGGCGCAGATTTCGCGTCAGGCGCGGTGCGCACGGACGTTTCCAGCCCGTAGATCAGGTGGGCGTGGCCGTTGGCGGGATTCATGGCGGTGATCGAGGGCGGCGGTGCGCCGCGCTCTGACCAGTCCAGGGCAGCGCCTGGGCGGTCTATGTCGTAGACCAGCCACCACCGGTGGGTGGGGCCGTTGGGCTGGATGTACCGCGCCAGGGCGGCACGCTCGGCGCTGCGCACCTGGAGCCCGGCCCGTAGGTCGTCGGTGTGGTACGGCTTCGCCGGTAGTCGATCCCGGAAGAGGTCGAGTTGCGCGACCGCGCCGGCATGGTAGGATTGCTTCAAGTTCAGGGCCCTCCCCTGGGCTCTCGGCCCCGGTCGCTCTCTCTCCCGCCAAGTTGACAGAGCATCGGGGCTTTGCTTTTTCTGGGCTCAGCCTACCGCATGCGGTAGCTGCTGCGCGACTGTTCCCGCTGGCGCTCCTGGTGCGCCTCGATCACTGGGGCAGCGCGGCGCTCAAGCTCCGCACCTGCTGCGCCAAGCTGCTGACCTGCTCGCTCAAGCTGCTGACTTGCTGGGCCAGGGCCCGGTTCTCGGCCTGCGTCGCCTCGAACCGATCGCGCAAGGCGCTCACAACGCTCCGCCAGGTCTCGTCCCGCTTCAGCAGCTCGCCGTGCAAGCTCTCGAACTGCCTCGCGTGCTCGCTCTGCAAGTCGCTCAAGCTCTGCAAGAGCGCTCTCTCGATCTCTGTCGCCATCGGTCACTTCTCCAGCTTGATGGCCTGCCGGCGGCCATTGTCGAACGTCCAGCCCGTCACGGGCTTCATCCCTCGGGGCAGGACGATGAACTGGCCGTTGGCGTCCTGGTGGAACTGAACCCCCAGCGCCTGGGCGCGGGCCATCGTAGCCTTCTGCTGCTCGATCAGGGCGAGGTTCTCGGCCAGGGTCTGGCTTGTCCACCACAGGGCCCCGCTCGACGCCAGGAAGACCGCTGCGAGGCTCCCGGCGAGCCATTTCCAGCCCGACAGGGCCAAGGCCCTGGTCTTGGCCTCGGTCGCGCTCAGGGCCTCGCTGAGGCTCGTCTCGCGGGCCTGGATGGCGGCGCTCAATTTCCCTTCGCTTGATTGCAATGCCCTCAGCAAGGTCTGTTCGTGCTGCGCGTAGGCGTTCGCCACGCTCGTCTCGATAGCGCTGGCTTGCTGCTTCGATCTCTCCTCGAAGCTCCGGGCCAAGTCTGAAATCCCGCTCATAGAGGCCCCCCTTGAGGCGTATGTTCTTGCCGCCGTCCGGGTCGGCGATGCTGATCGAGGACTTGGTTTCGCGGGCCACCTGGAAGCCCGCACCTGTCAACTTTTCGAGCACGTCCGCACGGCTGCGCACCTCGCCCTGGGCGGCGAGGGCCAGCAGCCCGTCCGTGATCTGCTGCGCCGCCTGCTGGCGCTCTGGCGGCAGGTCGCGGGGCGTCACAAGGGCCCGCCTGCGGGCCGGGTCGTGCGGGTCTGCAAGGCCCAGCTCGGCCCGCTGCACCGTCGCCCAGGCGTCCACCCGGCGCTGGTCGGCGGCGTGGTAGTACGGCTGGAGCCGCTTCCCGCTGGTCAGCTCCAGGTTCGGGATGACGAAGTTCAGTTCGAGCCGGCCCTTGTCCTGGTGCTCGACCCACAGGCAGCTGTACTGCCGGGCCTCTAGGCCGGGCAGTAGCGCCTGCTCGAAGCTGTCCATCAGCGCCCGCTTCTGCTCGGGCGGCAGGTCGGCCTCGGCGAAGCTCAGCACGCCGCTGGTGTACTTCTTGGCGTACCGGCTGGAGTCGATCAGCGCGGCCACCTCGTCGGGGTCGCCGCGCAGCAGGGTAGCGCCTTCGCGCTGCCCGTCCCGGCCCAGCAGGTACTGCGTCGGCCCCTTGCCGCCGCCAGTGCCTCGGGCGTGGAACTTCACGATCACTTGTGGAGGGCCCTCACGCCGGCAAGCTCCCGCTCGATGCCGGCCAGTGCGGCCAGCACCTGGACGCGCTCGGCGGGGCCCCACTCGGCGGTGTTCACACGCCGGGCGATCTGGTTGAGGTTGTTCCCGATGCTGGCGAGCTGGCGCAGCAGCTCGGGGTCAGCAGCCGGGGCCGAGCCGCGCAGGTCGCGGACTAGATCGGTCTGGCCGGGGTTGAGGCAAGTCTCGCGCATCCACCGCGCCAGCTCGCCACGGGTGCAGTGCATTTGCAGGGTCGCCAGCTCTTCGGGGCTGACCCTGATCTTGATGATCTTCTCGCGTTTCGGCTCGGTCTCGGTCATGGCTCGGCTCTTCGTCGGGGCGCCCGGCGTTGCGGACTTTAGTCCGCGGCGGCGGGTGCCGGCTGGGGGGTTTCGGGGGGCGGCACGCCCCCTGAACCAGGTCACAGAGGAACCGACCAAGCGAAGCGCAGGGAGGGCCCTCTGTGTATCCTGGCTTAAAAGCAGACCCCGAGCAAGCCGACAGGTCGAGAGGGGGTCTGATTCGGCGTGGTCTGGGGGCCTGCTGCTGACGCGCCTTCGGCTTGTCGGGCACACGAACTTACGGCGGCTAAAGCCCCCTCCAGTTCGCGCACCTGGACGTGGGAAGAGCGGGGTTTTGTCTCTGGGGGAGGAGCAAGAGCAGGGGCCCAGGAAGGGCCCCCTGCGGGGCTATTATCTGATATGGCTTCGAGTGCAGATCACAGCAGGCCGGCCCGCTTCCTGACGTAGTACGTGCGCCGGCTGATCCCCAGCGCGGCCCACGGCTGCGCCTCGGCCTCACTGCCGGCCCGCCGCACCTCTCCTGACCGGATGCCACCCTTGCGGCCCTGGGCGGCCTGCCACGCGCTGAACGCGGCGGGGTCGAAGTGCTGGTGCACCCACTTCCCGACCGAGCGGGCGACGTGGGCCACCTCCTGGTGGTCAAGCGGGGTGGCGAATCCGGCGTTGTACATCAGGGCCCGGTCGAGGCACGCGGCCTGCCAGCGCTCGAAGTCCGGCCACCCCTGGCGTATCGCCTTGTAGGCCCACTGGCGCAGCTGCTCGAACAGGTTGCAGTTGCGGCCCAGCCCGTAGTCCGGCAGGCGTTTGCGGCGATCCTGGGCCAGCTGGAGATCCACCCAGCTGTCCAGGTCGGCCAGGGTGTACAGGCGGGGCTCCCAGCTGGTGACTCTCCAGTGGGGGTGGAGCGGGTTCTTGCAGATCAGGCCGGAGTAGGCCGGATCGGCATCGAGGACGCGCTGTAGCGCGCAATCTAGGGCCGCTGCGTACCGCAGGGGCGCAGATTTCGCGTCAGGCGCGGTGCGCACGGACGTTTCCAGCCCGTAGATCAGGTGGGCGTGGCCGTTGGCGGGATTCATGGCGGTGATCGAGGGCGGCGGTGCGCCGCGCTCTGACCAGTCCAGGGCAGCGCCTGGGCGGTCTATGTCGTAGACCAGCCACCACCGGTGGGTGGGGCCGTTGGGCTGGATGTACCGCGCCAGGGCGGCACGCTCGGCGCTGCGCACCTGGAGCCCGGCCCGTAGGTCGTCGGTGTGGTACGGCTTCGCCGGTAGTCGATCCCGGAAGAGGTCGAGTTGCGCGACCGCGCCGGCATGGTAGGATTGCTTCAAGTTCAGGGCCCTCCCCTGGGCTCTCGGCCCCGGTCGCTCTCTCTCCCGCCAAGTTGACAGAGCATCGGGGCTTTGCTTTTTCTGGGCTCAGCCTACCGCATGCGGTAGCTGCTGCGCGACTGTTCCCGCTGGCGCTCCTGGTGCGCCTCGATCACTGGGGCAGCGCGGCGCTCAAGCTCCGCACCTGCTGCGCCAAGCTGCTGACCTGCTCGCTCAAGCTGCTGACTTGCTGGGCCAGGGCCCGGTTCTCGGCCTGCGTCGCCTCGAACCGATCGCGCAAGGCGCTCACAACGCTCCGCCAGGTCTCGTCCCGCTTCAGCAGCTCGCCGTGCAAGCTCTCGAACTGCCTCGCGTGCTCGCTCTGCAAGTCGCTCAAGCTCTGCAAGAGCGCTCTCTCGATCTCTGTCGCCATCGGTCACTTCTCCAGCTTGATGGCCTGCCGGCGGCCATTGTCGAACGTCCAGCCCGTCACGGGCTTCATCCCTCGGGGCAGGACGATGAACTGGCCGTTGGCGTCCTGGTGGAACTGAACCCCCAGCGCCTGGGCGCGGGCCATCGTAGCCTTCTGCTGCTCGATCAGGGCGAGGTTCTCGGCCAGGGTCTGGCTTGTCCACCACAGGGCCCCGCTCGACGCCAGGAAGACCGCTGCGAGGCTCCCGGCGAGCCATTTCCAGCCCGACAGGGCCAAGGCCCTGGTCTTGGCCTCGGTCGCGCTCAGGGCCTCGCTGAGGCTCGTCTCGCGGGCCTGGATGGCGGCGCTCAATTTCCCTTCGCTTGATTGCAATGCCCTCAGCAAGGTCTGTTCGTGCTGCGCGTAGGCGTTCGCCACGCTCGTCTCGATAGCGCTGGCTTGCTGCTTCGATCTCTCCTCGAAGCTCCGGGCCAAGTCTGAAATCCCGCTCATAGAGGCCCCCCTTGAGGCGTATGTTCTTGCCGCCGTCCGGGTCGGCGATGCTGATCGAGGACTTGGTTTCGCGGGCCACCTGGAAGCCCGCACCTGTCAACTTTTCGAGCACGTCCGCACGGCTGCGCACCTCGCCCTGGGCGGCGAGGGCCAGCAGCCCGTCCGTGATCTGCTGCGCCGCCTGCTGGCGCTCTGGCGGCAGGTCGCGGGGCGTCACAAGGGCCCGCCTGCGGGCCGGGTCGTGCGGGTCTGCAAGGCCCAGCTCGGCCCGCTGCACCGTCGCCCAGGCGTCCACCCGGCGCTGGTCGGCGGCGTGGTAGTACGGCTGGAGCCGCTTCCCGCTGGTCAGCTCCAGGTTCGGGATGACGAAGTTCAGTTCGAGCCGGCCCTTGTCCTGGTGCTCGACCCACAGGCAGCTGTACTGCCGGGCCTCTAGGCCGGGCAGTAGCGCCTGCTCGAAGCTGTCCATCAGCGCCCGCTTCTGCTCGGGCGGCAGGTCGGCCTCGGCGAAGCTCAGCACGCCGCTGGTGTACTTCTTGGCGTACCGGCTGGAGTCGATCAGCGCGGCCACCTCGTCGGGGTCGCCGCGCAGCAGGGTAGCGCCTTCGCGCTGCCCGTCCCGGCCCAGCAGGTACTGCGTCGGCCCCTTGCCGCCGCCAGTGCCTCGGGCGTGGAACTTCACGATCACTTGTGGAGGGCCCTCACGCCGGCAAGCTCCCGCTCGATGCCGGCCAGTGCGGCCAGCACCTGGACGCGCTCGGCGGGGCCCCACTCGGCGGTGTTCACACGCCGGGCGATCTGGTTGAGGTTGTTCCCGATGCTGGCGAGCTGGCGCAGCAGCTCGGGGTCAGCAGCCGGGGCCGAGCCGCGCAGGTCGCGGACTAGATCGGTCTGGCCGGGGTTGAGGCAAGTCTCGCGCATCCACCGCGCCAGCTCGCCACGGGTGCAGTGCATTTGCAGGGTCGCCAGCTCTTCGGGGCTGACCCTGATCTTGATGATCTTCTCGCGTTTCGGCTCGGTCTCGGTCATGGCTCGGCTCTTCGTCGGGGCGCCCGGCGTTGCGGACTTTAGTCCGCGGCGGCGGGTGCCGGCTGGGGGGTTTCGGGGGGCGGCACGCCCCCTGAACCAGGTCACAGAGGAACCGACCAAGCGAAGCGCAGGGAGGGCCCTCTGTGTATCCTGGCTTAAAAGCAGACCCCGAGCAAGCCGACAGGTCGAGAGGGGGTCTGATTCGGCGTGGTCTGGGGGCCTGCTGCTGACGCGCCTTCGGCTTGTCGGGCACACGAACTTACGGCGGCTAAAGCCCCCTCCAGTTCGCGCACCTGGACGTGGGAAGAGCGGGGTTTTGTCTCTGGGGGAGGAGCAAGAGCAGGGGCCCAGGAAGGGCCCCCTGCGGGGCTATTATCTGATATGGCTTCGAGTGCAGATCACAGCAGGCCGGCCCGCTTCCTGACGTAGTACGTGCGCCGGCTGATCCCCAGCGCGGCCCACGGCTGCGCCTCGGCCTCACTGCCGGCCCGCCGCACCTCTCCTGACCGGATGCCACCCTTGCGGCCCTGGGCGGCCTGCCACGCGCTGAACGCGGCGGGGTCGAAGTGCTGGTGCACCCACTTCCCGACCGAGCGGGCGACGTGGGCCACCTCCTGGTGGTCAAGCGGGGTGGCGAATCCGGCGTTGTACATCAGGGCCCGGTCGAGGCACGCGGCCTGCCAGCGCTCGAAGTCCGGCCACCCCTGGCGTATCGCCTTGTAGGCCCACTGGCGCAGCTGCTCGAACAGGTTGCAGTTGCGGCCCAGCCCGTAGTCCGGCAGGCGTTTGCGGCGATCCTGGGCCAGCTGGAGATCCACCCAGCTGTCCAGGTCGGCCAGGGTGTACAGGCGGGGCTCCCAGCTGGTGACTCTCCAGTGGGGGTGGAGCGGGTTCTTGCAGATCAGGCCGGAGTAGGCCGGATCGGCATCGAGGACGCGCTGTAGCGCGCAATCTAGGGCCGCTGCGTACCGCAGGGGCGCAGATTTCGCGTCAGGCGCGGTGCGCACGGACGTTTCCAGCCCGTAGATCAGGTGGGCGTGGCCGTTGGCGGGATTCATGGCGGTGATCGAGGGCGGCGGTGCGCCGCGCTCTGACCAGTCCAGGGCAGCGCCTGGGCGGTCTATGTCGTAGACCAGCCACCACCGGTGGGTGGGGCCGTTGGGCTGGATGTACCGCGCCAGGGCGGCACGCTCGGCGCTGCGCACCTGGAGCCCGGCCCGTAGGTCGTCGGTGTGGTACGGCTTCGCCGGTAGTCGATCCCGGAAGAGGTCGAGTTGCGCGACCGCGCCGGCATGGTAGGATTGCTTCAAGTTCAGGGCCCTCCCCTGGGCTCTCGGCCCCGGTCGCTCTCTCTCCCGCCAAGTTGACAGAGCATCGGGGCTTTGCTTTTTCTGGGCTCAGCCTACCGCATGCGGTAGCTGCTGCGCGACTGTTCCCGCTGGCGCTCCTGGTGCGCCTCGATCACTGGGGCAGCGCGGCGCTCAAGCTCCGCACCTGCTGCGCCAAGCTGCTGACCTGCTCGCTCAAGCTGCTGACTTGCTGGGCCAGGGCCCGGTTCTCGGCCTGCGTCGCCTCGAACCGATCGCGCAAGGCGCTCACAACGCTCCGCCAGGTCTCGTCCCGCTTCAGCAGCTCGCCGTGCAAGCTCTCGAACTGCCTCGCGTGCTCGCTCTGCAAGTCGCTCAAGCTCTGCAAGAGCGCTCTCTCGATCTCTGTCGCCATCGGTCACTTCTCCAGCTTGATGGCCTGCCGGCGGCCATTGTCGAACGTCCAGCCCGTCACGGGCTTCATCCCTCGGGGCAGGACGATGAACTGGCCGTTGGCGTCCTGGTGGAACTGAACCCCCAGCGCCTGGGCGCGGGCCATCGTAGCCTTCTGCTGCTCGATCAGGGCGAGGTTCTCGGCCAGGGTCTGGCTTGTCCACCACAGGGCCCCGCTCGACGCCAGGAAGACCGCTGCGAGGCTCCCGGCGAGCCATTTCCAGCCCGACAGGGCCAAGGCCCTGGTCTTGGCCTCGGTCGCGCTCAGGGCCTCGCTGAGGCTCGTCTCGCGGGCCTGGATGGCGGCGCTCAATTTCCCTTCGCTTGATTGCAATGCCCTCAGCAAGGTCTGTTCGTGCTGCGCGTAGGCGTTCGCCACGCTCGTCTCGATAGCGCTGGCTTGCTGCTTCGATCTCTCCTCGAAGCTCCGGGCCAAGTCTGAAATCCCGCTCATAGAGGCCCCCCTTGAGGCGTATGTTCTTGCCGCCGTCCGGGTCGGCGATGCTGATCGAGGACTTGGTTTCGCGGGCCACCTGGAAGCCCGCACCTGTCAACTTTTCGAGCACGTCCGCACGGCTGCGCACCTCGCCCTGGGCGGCGAGGGCCAGCAGCCCGTCCGTGATCTGCTGCGCCGCCTGCTGGCGCTCTGGCGGCAGGTCGCGGGGCGTCACAAGGGCCCGCCTGCGGGCCGGGTCGTGCGGGTCTGCAAGGCCCAGCTCGGCCCGCTGCACCGTCGCCCAGGCGTCCACCCGGCGCTGGTCGGCGGCGTGGTAGTACGGCTGGAGCCGCTTCCCGCTGGTCAGCTCCAGGTTCGGGATGACGAAGTTCAGTTCGAGCCGGCCCTTGTCCTGGTGCTCGACCCACAGGCAGCTGTACTGCCGGGCCTCTAGGCCGGGCAGTAGCGCCTGCTCGAAGCTGTCCATCAGCGCCCGCTTCTGCTCGGGCGGCAGGTCGGCCTCGGCGAAGCTCAGCACGCCGCTGGTGTACTTCTTGGCGTACCGGCTGGAGTCGATCAGCGCGGCCACCTCGTCGGGGTCGCCGCGCAGCAGGGTAGCGCCTTCGCGCTGCCCGTCCCGGCCCAGCAGGTACTGCGTCGGCCCCTTGCCGCCGCCAGTGCCTCGGGCGTGGAACTTCACGATCACTTGTGGAGGGCCCTCACGCCGGCAAGCTCCCGCTCGATGCCGGCCAGTGCGGCCAGCACCTGGACGCGCTCGGCGGGGCCCCACTCGGCGGTGTTCACACGCCGGGCGATCTGGTTGAGGTTGTTCCCGATGCTGGCGAGCTGGCGCAGCAGCTCGGGGTCAGCAGCCGGGGCCGAGCCGCGCAGGTCGCGGACTAGATCGGTCTGGCCGGGGTTGAGGCAAGTCTCGCGCATCCACCGCGCCAGCTCGCCACGGGTGCAGTGCATTTGCAGGGTCGCCAGCTCTTCGGGGCTGACCCTGATCTTGATGATCTTCTCGCGTTTCGGCTCGGTCTCGGTCATGGCTCGGCTCTTCGTCGGGGCGCCCGGCGTTGCGGACTTTAGTCCGCGGCGGCGGGTGCCGGCTGGGGGGTTTCGGGGGGCGGCACGCCCCCTGAACCAGGTCACAGAGGAACCGACCAAGCGAAGCGCAGGGAGGGCCCTCTGTGTATCCTGGCTTAAAAGCAGACCCCGAGCAAGCCGACAGGTCGAGAGGGGGTCTGATTCGGCGTGGTCTGGGGGCCTGCTGCTGACGCGCCTTCGGCTTGTCGGGCACACGAACTTACGGCGGCTAAAGCCCCCTCCAGTTCGCGCACCTGGACGTGGGAAGAGCGGGGTTTTGTCTCTGGGGGAGGAGCAAGAGCAGGGGCCCAGGAAGGGCCCCCTGCGGGGCTATTATCTGATATGGCTTCGAGTGCAGATCACAGCAGGCCGGCCCGCTTCCTGACGTAGTACGTGCGCCGGCTGATCCCCAGCGCGGCCCACGGCTGCGCCTCGGCCTCACTGCCGGCCCGCCGCACCTCTCCTGACCGGATGCCACCCTTGCGGCCCTGGGCGGCCTGCCACGCGCTGAACGCGGCGGGGTCGAAGTGCTGGTGCACCCACTTCCCGACCGAGCGGGCGACGTGGGCCACCTCCTGGTGGTCAAGCGGGGTGGCGAATCCGGCGTTGTACATCAGGGCCCGGTCGAGGCACGCGGCCTGCCAGCGCTCGAAGTCCGGCCACCCCTGGCGTATCGCCTTGTAGGCCCACTGGCGCAGCTGCTCGAACAGGTTGCAGTTGCGGCCCAGCCCGTAGTCCGGCAGGCGTTTGCGGCGATCCTGGGCCAGCTGGAGATCCACCCAGCTGTCCAGGTCGGCCAGGGTGTACAGGCGGGGCTCCCAGCTGGTGACTCTCCAGTGGGGGTGGAGCGGGTTCTTGCAGATCAGGCCGGAGTAGGCCGGATCGGCATCGAGGACGCGCTGTAGCGCGCAATCTAGGGCCGCTGCGTACCGCAGGGGCGCAGATTTCGCGTCAGGCGCGGTGCGCACGGACGTTTCCAGCCCGTAGATCAGGTGGGCGTGGCCGTTGGCGGGATTCATGGCGGTGATCGAGGGCGGCGGTGCGCCGCGCTCTGACCAGTCCAGGGCAGCGCCTGGGCGGTCTATGTCGTAGACCAGCCACCACCGGTGGGTGGGGCCGTTGGGCTGGATGTACCGCGCCAGGGCGGCACGCTCGGCGCTGCGCACCTGGAGCCCGGCCCGTAGGTCGTCGGTGTGGTACGGCTTCGCCGGTAGTCGATCCCGGAAGAGGTCGAGTTGCGCGACCGCGCCGGCATGGTAGGATTGCTTCAAGTTCAGGGCCCTCCCCTGGGCTCTCGGCCCCGGTCGCTCTCTCTCCCGCCAAGTTGACAGAGCATCGGGGCTTTGCTTTTTCTGGGCTCAGCCTACCGCATGCGGTAGCTGCTGCGCGACTGTTCCCGCTGGCGCTCCTGGTGCGCCTCGATCACTGGGGCAGCGCGGCGCTCAAGCTCCGCACCTGCTGCGCCAAGCTGCTGACCTGCTCGCTCAAGCTGCTGACTTGCTGGGCCAGGGCCCGGTTCTCGGCCTGCGTCGCCTCGAACCGATCGCGCAAGGCGCTCACAACGCTCCGCCAGGTCTCGTCCCGCTTCAGCAGCTCGCCGTGCAAGCTCTCGAACTGCCTCGCGTGCTCGCTCTGCAAGTCGCTCAAGCTCTGCAAGAGCGCTCTCTCGATCTCTGTCGCCATCGGTCACTTCTCCAGCTTGATGGCCTGCCGGCGGCCATTGTCGAACGTCCAGCCCGTCACGGGCTTCATCCCTCGGGGCAGGACGATGAACTGGCCGTTGGCGTCCTGGTGGAACTGAACCCCCAGCGCCTGGGCGCGGGCCATCGTAGCCTTCTGCTGCTCGATCAGGGCGAGGTTCTCGGCCAGGGTCTGGCTTGTCCACCACAGGGCCCCGCTCGACGCCAGGAAGACCGCTGCGAGGCTCCCGGCGAGCCATTTCCAGCCCGACAGGGCCAAGGCCCTGGTCTTGGCCTCGGTCGCGCTCAGGGCCTCGCTGAGGCTCGTCTCGCGGGCCTGGATGGCGGCGCTCAATTTCCCTTCGCTTGATTGCAATGCCCTCAGCAAGGTCTGTTCGTGCTGCGCGTAGGCGTTCGCCACGCTCGTCTCGATAGCGCTGGCTTGCTGCTTCGATCTCTCCTCGAAGCTCCGGGCCAAGTCTGAAATCCCGCTCATAGAGGCCCCCCTTGAGGCGTATGTTCTTGCCGCCGTCCGGGTCGGCGATGCTGATCGAGGACTTGGTTTCGCGGGCCACCTGGAAGCCCGCACCTGTCAACTTTTCGAGCACGTCCGCACGGCTGCGCACCTCGCCCTGGGCGGCGAGGGCCAGCAGCCCGTCCGTGATCTGCTGCGCCGCCTGCTGGCGCTCTGGCGGCAGGTCGCGGGGCGTCACAAGGGCCCGCCTGCGGGCCGGGTCGTGCGGGTCTGCAAGGCCCAGCTCGGCCCGCTGCACCGTCGCCCAGGCGTCCACCCGGCGCTGGTCGGCGGCGTGGTAGTACGGCTGG
>JUEG02000655.1_pt1 | contig 28474 bp, 26 predicted proteins | sample 432341 | NCBI WGS metagenome assembly JUEG02 (sample SAMN02953476, study PRJNA257561) | rock porewater metagenome | biome: terrestrial; feature: Opalinus Clay rock; material: porewater; isolation source: Opalinus Clay rock BIC-A1 borehole | place: Switzerland: Mt Terri URL, St-Ursanne ... | reverse complement strand
CCATTGAGACAGACATTTTAAGTTAGCCGGAAGCCCCCAACCTCTAAACAAAGTGTAGGTGGGGGAGGTTCACGTGTATCTTTTTCGGTAGTGGTTTTGTCATGATTAATTATCGATGAGGTGAGCTTATATGAGCAATTTATTTCATATTGGGATTGATATTGGATCTACTACAGTTAAGGTAGTTATTTTAAACAGTAAAAAAGAGCTAATCTTTTGTAAATATGAGCGACATTATGCTGATATTAAGACAAAACTTCAACGTATCCTTCAGGAAGCATATGAAATTTTTAAGGATACTTATTTAACTATAATGATCACTGGTTCTGGTGGCATGAACATTGCAAATAGTATTGGGGCTTCCTTTACCCAAGAGGTAGTCGCGGCTACCAAAGCAATCAAAACCTATTACCCGCAAACTGATGTAGCAATTGAACTAGGTGGAGAAGATGCCAAGATTACATATTTTAAAGATGGCATGGAACAGAGAATGAATGGGACTTGTGCAGGAGGTACGGGTTCATTTATAGATCAAATGGCTTCCTTGTTAAAAGTAGATGCATTAGGCTTAAATGAGCTGGCTAAAAATTATAATGTAATTTATCCTATCGCAGCAAGATGCGGAGTTTTTGCTAAGACCGATGTGCAACCACTTCTGAATGAGGGAGTTGCCAGAGAAGACATTGCTATATCTGTACTCCAAGCTGTTGTCATTCAAACTATAAGTGGATTAGCCTGTGGAAGACCTATTAAGGGTAATGTGGCCTTTTTGGGAGGACCATTATTTTTCCTGTCCGAGCTTAGAAGCAGATTTATTGATACCTTGAAACTAAACGAAAATCAAATAATTTTTCCTGAAAACTCCCAGCTCTATGTAGCCATTGGAGCTGCTTTAGCTTCTGTAAATGATAAGCCTGTATCCTTTAAAGTGCTAATTAGTAACCTTGAAAAATATGGTAGTATATCTTCAGGTGAATCAAATAGATTAAGTGCACTTTTTCCTTGTCAAGGAGAGTATCAAGAATTTAGGTTAAGACATCTCAGAAATTCGGTTAAAAGGCGAGAATTAGAAACCTTCGAGGGAGAATGTTTCTTAGGGATAGATGCGGGCTCTACTACCACAAAAGTAGCCTTAATAGATGGCGAAGGGTCCCTTCTTTATACCTACTATGGAAGCAATGAGGGAAGTCCCCTTAAGTCTACGATTAAGGTACTAGGTGATTTATATAGTCTTTTGCCACAGAGGGCGAAAATAGTAAATTCAACGGTAACGGGCTATGGAGAAGGGTTATTAAAGGCAGCCTTAAATATTGACATCGGTGAAATAGAGACAATAGCCCACTATAAAGCAGCAGAATTTTTCTGTCCGGGTGTAGATTTCATCTTAGATATCGGTGGCCAGGATATGAAATGCCTAAAAATAAAGGAGGGTATGATCGAGAGTATCCTCTTAAATGAAGCTTGTTCTTCCGGTTGTGGATCCTTTTTAGACACCTTTGCCACTTCACTCGGCATGAGCATAACAGACTTTGCCTCAGAAGCTTTAGCTGCCAGAAGCCCCGTTGACTTAGGCTCAAGGTGTACTGTTTTTATGAACTCAAGAGTGAAGCAGGCGCAAAAGGAAGGAGCAACAGTAGGCGACATCTCGGCAGGATTATCTTATTCGGTAATAAAAAATGCTATATTTAAAGTGATTAAAGTGAAAAATCCTAAGGAACTAGGCGCAAAGATAGTGGTTCAAGGTGGTACCTTTTATAATGATGCAGTCTTACGAAGCTTTGAACTTCTCTCTGAGCGAGAAGCTGTAAGACCGGATATTGCCGGGATAATGGGAGCTTTTGGAGCGGCTTTAATAGCAAGAGAAAGATATCTTGCAGGATCTACAAATCTAGTCAATGAGAGTCAGCTCCATAAATTTAACACCGAAACTAATGTTTCGAGGTGTGTTCGATGCTCAAACAACTGTCTCTTAACCATTAACAAGTTTGGTAACGGCGAAAGATTTGTATCCGGCAATAGATGTGAAAGAGGAGCAGGGCAAGAGAAAAATCATACCTCTTTGCCAAATATATTTGAATACAAATATCAAAGACTTTTTAGCTATAAACCCTTATCAAGTTCAAAGGCCCCAAGGGGTACTGTAGGTATCCCTAGGGTTTTAAATATATATGAGAATTATCCGTTTTGGTTTACCTTATTCACTGAGCTAGGCTTTAGAGTAGAATTATCAGACAGATCATCCATTAAACTTTATGAAAAGGGAATTGAAACAATACCCTCAGAGTCTGTATGTTATCCTGGCAAGCTGGTTCATGGTCATGTGATGAATCTTGTGGAGAAGAAAATAAAGTTTATTTTTCATCCTTGTATTACTCGTGAGCAGCAAGAACAGAAAGAGGCGGATAATCATTTTAATTGTCCTATTGTAATCTCCTATCCGGAGGTCATTAAAAACAATATGGATATTATCAGGGAAGAGGATATTTTATACCTAAAACCCTTCTTGCCTCTTGATAATGAAAAGAGATTAGTGATCAGATTATGTGAAGAATTAGAAATATTTAATATTACCGGAAATGAAATTAAAGCAAGCGTAGCTAAGGCTTATCAGGAACAGGAAGCCTTCAAAAGGGATATTCAAAAAGCCGGCGAAGATGCACTAAGGTTGATTCAAGAAAAGGGACTTAAGGGCATAGTCCTTGCCGGAAGGCCCTATCATATTGATCCCCAGATCAACCATGGCATCCCGGAGATCATAAATACTCTGGGTATGGCAGTACTCACGGAAGATTCTGTAGCTCATCTTGGATACATTGAAAGGCCACTTAGAGTGGTAGATCAATGGGCCTACCATTCAAGGCTGTATGCTTCAGCGAGCTTCGTTGCAAAGCAAAAGGATTTAGAACTTGTGCAATTAAATTCCTTTGGTTGTGGTTTAGATGCTGTTACCACAGATCAAGTGCAGGAAATATTAACTGCAAACTCAAAGACTTACACAACCCTTAAAATAGATGAAGGAAATAACCTTGGGGCAGCGAGAATAAGACTTCGTTCTCTAAAGGCTACAATGTTAGAAAGAGAAAAAAGTGGTTGTAGGCTTAAACCCTCAGAGAAACAATATAAGAGGGTAGAGTTTACCGAGGACATGAGAAAAAAACATACTATTTTAGCTCCTGACATGTCTCCCTTACATTTTCAATTTTTAGAGGAGGCCTTTAAACAATCAGGTTATAATATAGTGGTTTTAACAGCAACAGATTCAAAAGCTATCGATGAAGGTTTAAAATATGTAAATAATGATGTCTGTTATCCGGCCATAATAATTATTGGGCAAATCATCGAAGCTTTAAAGTCAGGAAAATATGATTTAAATAATACTTCAGTTATGATATCCCAAACCGGTGGAGGCTGCAGAGCAACCAATTATATCGGCTTCTTAAGAAAAGCGCTACTAGATGCCGGGTTTGAAAATATCCCGGTGATATCACTAAACGCTAATGGTATGGAGAAAAACCCAGGCTTTAAATTCACCTTAGGATTATTAAATAGGGCAATGAAAGCCCTAATCTACGGTGATCTTCTGATGAGTGTATTATATCGAGTTAGGCCCTACGAAAGGATAAAAGGGTCTGCTAATCAGTTATATGAACAATGGGCTAAAATATGTAAAAGCTCCTTGAAAGGTGGTAATAGACACGCTTTTAAAAGCAATATTCGGAATATAGTAAAAGAGTTTGATGAATTAGAAATAACTAATGAACTTAAACCAAAGGTCGGATTAGTTGGGGAAATACTCGTTAAGTTTCACCCAACGGCAAACAATAATGTAGTTAATATTGTGGAATCTGAGGGTGCGGAAGCCGTAATGCCAAGTCTTACCGATTTCTTATTGTATTGCGCCTATGATACTGATTTTAATTACAAGTATTTATCGGGCAGTAAATTATCTCAGCTAAAAGGGAAAATGACTATTAAGCTAATTGAGTTTTATCGAAGGACCTATAAAGAAGCACTAACTAAGAGTAGTAGATTTCATGCTCCAAAATCGATTCAGGAGCTAGCTAAAGGGGCCTCCTCCATTGTATCTTTAGGTCATCAAACGGGAGAAGGTTGGTTTTTAACAGGAGAAATGATTGAACTTATACAAAGTGGTGTTAACAATATTATCTGTATGCAACCCTTTGCCTGTCTACCAAATCATGTGACCGGTAAAGGAATGATGAAGGAGTTAAAACGGGTTTATCCGGGAACAAACATTGTAGCCATAGACTATGACCCGGGTGCTAGTGAAGTAAACCAGCTAAATAGAATAAAACTTATGATCTCCACAGCCTTTGAAAATATTGCAGAGTTCAAGACAAATCTAGATAAAAATCATACCCAAGCGGATTATGATTTTGAGCAGGCTAAGGGGTTTGTTAGTGTGTAAACGTAACCAATCACTTTTAGGGAGGCAATAAGATGGATATCACAATTAAAGTAGATCAGGTTAGTAAAAGTTATGGCAAGAAGTTGGTCTTGGATAATGTCAGCTTAGACATCGCGAAAGGGCAAATATATGGGTTCATAGGCCCTTCGGGAGCAGGCAAGACAACCTTAGTAAAAATGATGGTTGGCATGGAGACGGCTGATACAGGAACAATCCAAGTATTAGATAAAAATATGCCTAATCTAGAATTATTACAAGATATCGGCTATATGGCTCAATCCGATGCCTTGTATACTGATTTAACGGGTGCAGAGAATCTTGATTTTTTTGCTTCCCTCTTTAGGCTGAACAAAACAGAAAAGAGAGAGCGCATAGCATATACTGCCGGCTTAGTAAACTTAACTGATGAACTAAATAAAAAAGTATCTGCTTATTCAGGAGGTATGAAACGTCGATTATCTCTTGCCATAGCTTTAATTCAAAATCCGAGCATTCTCATTTTAGATGAACCGACAGTTGGAATTGATCCTGAATTGAGTTTTGGGGTTTGGAATGAATTAATACGTTTAAAGGACAAAGAAGGAAAAACAATCATTGTGACCACCCATGTTATGAGTGAAGCCCTAAAATGCGATTATCTGGCCATGGTTAGAGAGGGCCGTATCCTAACTAGCGGGGCGCCAAAAGAATTAATGGAAGCTTACGAAGTGAATAATTTAGATGATGTATTCTTGAAGGCAGGGGGAATTATATAATGAGAATCGTTGCTTTAATCAAGAGAATATGTCAGCAAATGCTACGAGATAAAAGAACCTTGGGATTGTTGTTTGTTGCCCCACTATTAATTTTAACACTAATGTATTTTTTGTTTAACGGTGCCGCAGTGGACCCTAAATTAGGTGTGGTTAACGTTGATAGTAACCTGGTACAAGCATTAGAGAAGGCAGATATAGAGGTAAAAAAGTATGAAAACGTAACGGATGAAACAGTTGTTCAAGAAGATATTGATGGTTTACTAGAAGTCAACGACGGAAAAATGGAATTAACTCTAAAAAATGATGATCCGGCCACCGCAAAGGGGTTACAAATGAAGGTAAACCAAGCGGTAGCGGCACAAGCTCAAGCAAAACTTGCAAATCAAATGGGTGCACCCGTCGATTTGGCTCCAAAAAATATTGACACAGAATATATCTATGGGAGTATTGATACAGATTTCTTTGATATATTAAGCCCCATTTTAGTTGGTTTCTTCGTATTCTTTTTTGTATTCCTTATCGCAGGAATTGCTTTGTTAAGGGAGAGAACAACGGGTACTTTAGAACGTTTGATGTCCACACCGATTCGTAGAGGAGAGGTGGTTATTGGCTATCTGGTAGGCTACGGGATATTTGCAGTGATTCAAACAATTATTGTGGTGCTATACTCAGTAAATATTTTGGATATTTCCCTGGTAGGTTCCATCTGGAATGTGATTCTAATTAATTTGTTGTTAGCCGTAGTGGCACTTTCGCTGGGAATTCTGTTGTCTACTTTTGCTGCAAATGAGTTTCAAATGATGCAATTTATACCCATCGTTATCATTCCACAGATATTTTTCGCTGGAATTTTCCCAATTGAAGGCATGGCAGATTGGTTACAAGCAGTTGGCAAAGTAATGCCTCTCTACTATGGGGCAGACGCCTTAAAGGGTGTAATGTACCAGGGGTGGGGTTTTAGTGAGATTAGTGGCGATCTTTATGTGTTACTTTTATTCGCCGTAGTCTTCATTGTCCTAAATACCTTTGCTTTAAAAAAGTACCGTAAATTATAAACTATGGATTATATTTGCTGATCTCCCAAGGGGCTAACCTTGGGTAGGTGTATCCGGATTGCAAAAAACAGCTCAGCAATGAAATATAAAAACACCGCCGGGTAAGCAATAGTCCAATAAGGCACAACAACTTCGTATATAGAGACCATTGCAGGATGGATCCATTGCAAGAATAACAGCGACAAGAAAATCCAAGCAATAGAAAAATATAAACAAATATGTCCTTGAAGTTGCAGCGGGTAATCAGAGTAATCCCACCACCGCCGATGAAAGAACTTATGCAACAAGACTCCACTCACATACTCCACCGAGGTAGGAATCGTAAAACATAAAAAGATAACGGCAATCCAATTCGTAGTTTGAGCTACAAAATAGACCAGGAGCAAAGGGGCAATGCCATACATTGGTTTAAAGGGTCCCCAAAAGAAATTTGGCTTGTAAAATTCCCGAGTGGTTAAAAAATTGTAGCTGTTTTCTAGGAGCCAGCCCATGTGCGAATATAATGTGAAGTAAAATAAGACTGCTGCAGTGTCACCAATCATAAGACTAAACCACCTTTCAGGAGAAATTTCCGAATATAGGTTTAGCCATACAGCCTGTAATTATACTAAAAATTACCATATAGTTCGATTTAGCCTCTGCATATAGATGAGTGACAAAATCAAATACTATTTGCTATTGATGAAAGTAATGGGGAAATCTATACCGTACAAGACGAATCAAATAGTAACAATAACCTGTTAGTAAACAAATTAAACTCTGATGGACAGTCCCTAGGTAATATAACATTGACTAACTTTGGCCACGGAAATGGATTAGGGCTGGAGAGACTTCCGGACAATAGCATTAGATTATGGACGGATTATATTCCGGTAGATTCAAAGGGGTACGGAACTAAAATTGTTAGATTTAACTATGATAATCCTTCTGAAGTCACAAGCTATGATCTTTGCCCACCTGGCTATAAAGTGCCTTTTGTAGCCATAGAAAATGAAAGTAGAACGCTTCTCCTGAGGGCAGTTGAGAAAAAAACTAAGGCTGAGAAAATATTAATATTTTCTTTGGATGATGTTTTAGAGGGAATTACTACGGCTAAGTTTAGTTTTGGCGTTGATCCTGTTCAACAAGCTCAAAGTTTTCAAGGATTACACACCAAAGATGAATTGGTCTATATCTTAACAGGAGATAGTTCTATATACACACCGAAACTATTGTATGGATATGATTTTTCCGGAAAGATCTTATTTAAGAAAAAGGTGGAGGCAGGTTTAATTTTCGCAGCTGATATTGGGGAGTATTACGAACCCGAGGGCTTGTACGTTTACAAAGATCCAAAAACAGGCATCAAAAGAGTATATGTAGGAATTGTTACAGGGCAGCCATCTAACGATAAAAGTAATCCTCAAGGGAGATTAAGTCGATTATATTACTATGAGGAATTAAAATAAGGAAAACCACAGGACTTTATAAAATCTTGTGGCTTTCCCTATTTTTTCTTGTTTGAAAACTAACTACTGATATCTCCATCGGGCTTCATTTCGATGGTAATGCTAGCAGGTTCTGATCGATCAAAGACCTTAAAGGAAATAGGTTCTTTTAGTGTAAAGATTACGTATAAATCACCGTCTTTTGCCTCATAATTTATCTCTTTAATGATAGGAGTCCTATCTTTTAACTCCTGAATCTTGTCTTCACTTACATCCCACATAACACCTTTAACAATTGCCGTTATTTTCCTATCAGAGTCTTGATAACTTACTTTATAAAGTGGAGGTTTGTCTACTAAAACCGGAGGTTCTCCTGGCAAGGTTGCGTCTGCATCAATTCCAAAATTAAGTTGAATACGAGTCAGTGATGGATTGGGACGTTTCCTAATTCCAAGTAAAGTATAATCTTTTGCCTCTTCTCCTCCTTTGAAAATCTGCTCTTTAACAAAACCCGAAGAATTATCGTCCTGAAGCTTAACGTTAGCGCTGTTTTCTGATAAATTAGAGGTCTCCTGGCTACAAGCCATAGTAAAGATTGTTAGTAACAAGATTACAAATACTCGTGCTGCGTTTTTCAAACCCGACACCCCTTTTTGCGTTTTTTTAATGCATTTAGTTTGCATGCTATTTATTCGATATTTACTCTAAATTTTCCTTCCTGAATTTAATTTACCTGATATAATACACAATTTTAGAAAAGTTCTGTATTTTAGTATACCAATTGGTAAAATAGTGATAAAATATAAAGGAATTTTCCGTTAATACATATGTAGTTAGGGAGGTTGATATCTTTGTTAGTTTCATCAATAATTATTTATATGGTAGGACTTCTTGTGATAGGTTATGTGGCCTATAAACGCACCTCGAATTTATCCGATTATATGCTAGGGGGCAGAACTCTAAGTCCAGCCGTTACAGCACTAAGTGCCGGAGCTTCGGATATGAGTGGTTGGTTGTTGTTAGGGTTACCCGGTGCCATGTATCTCCAGGGCTTAAGTGCTGGCTGGATAGTAATTGGCCTTACTCTTGGTGCTTATGCAAACTGGTTGTACCTTGCACCTAGATTACGAACCTACACTGAAATTGCTAATGATTCTATTACAATACCGGCGTACCTAGAAAATCGTTTTGGTGATACATCTAATATACTTCGTTTGGTTTCCGCACTCGTTATTATGTTGTTTTTTACTTTTTATGTATCTTCAGGTCTTGTCTCTGGAGCAGTGCTATTTGAGAACACCTTCGATCTTAATTACCATACAGGTATTTTAGCTGTGGCCGGTGTGGTTGTAGCCTATACGCTCTTTGGTGGCTTTCTTGCAGTATGTTGGACTGATTTTGTACAAGGACTAATGATGTTATTTGCTCTTATAGTTGTACCTATAGTGGCCTTCAGTAGTACAGGTGGTGTTGGTTCTACCTTTACTACTATTAATGAGATTAATCCTGCTTATTTGGATTTATTTAAGGGTACAAGTGTTGTGGGTATTATCTCCCTGTTTGCTTGGGGGCTAGGATATTTCGGTCAGCCCCATATTATTGTACGCTTTATGGCGATCTCCTCAGTAAAAGAAATTAAAAATGCTCGCCGCATCGGTATGGGTTGGATGGTTTTCTCTGTTGTAGGGGCAATGCTTACAGGACTTATTGGAATAGCATACTTCGCTAATAAAGGTATAGAGCTTGCTAACCCAGAGACAGTCTTTCTTGAGTTAGGAAAATTGCTTTTTCATCCTATAATCACAGGTTTCCTATTAGCAGCTATATTGGCAGCAGTTATGAGCACCATATCTTCACAGCTTTTGGTTACTTCTAGTGCTCTTACTGAGGACTTGTATAAAACTATTTTCCGTCGCTCAGCTTCCGATAAAGAACTAGTATTAGTAGGTCGCTTATCTGTACTTTTGGTCTTTTTAGCGGCAGCAGTTCTTGCCTGGGAGCAAAATGCAACTATTTTATCTTTGGTTGGCTATGCTTGGGCCGGCTTTGGTGCTGCTTTTGGACCTGTAATTCTTCTAAGTTTATATTGGAAGAGAATGACCAAATGGGGTGCCTTAGCAGGAATGATTGCCGGAGCTACTACTGTTGTTATTTGGCCGAAGATACCAAGTGTTTCAGCTTTATATGAAATTGTTCCTGGTTTTGCTGCCTGTCTCGTAGCAGTTGTTGTTGTAAGTTTATTAACACAAGAACCTTCAGCTGAGATTCAGGAGCAATTTGATAAATTCGATAAACTTAGCACAGATTAGAAATCTATGAATTTTAAAAAAGTAAGGGTTCCTCGTACTAGAGGAGCCCTTTTGCTATTAAATTTTTACTATTTTAAGAATATTAACAAAAGGAAAAAAATAACCTTGGTATATAGTCAAAAAGTGTATTATACTATTAAGGGGTATCGGGTATGCTTGGTAGCTCGAAATAACTTTAACTAAGGATAAGGAGGACTTTACTTGAGGGAGAAATTAACCAGTGTTGCTTCTGTTGTTACTGCGTTTGTTAGCTGTATAGCCTGATTCGGTCCTTTGTTTTTTGCTGCCCTCGGTCTGAGTGGCGTTGGAATGTCTGTAGCAGGACCCCTAGCAAAGTATCAAGATTTATTTTTAGGCTTGACCGTTGTTTTACTAGGAATCTCTTTTTATCTGACTTATACAAATCCCAAATCTTCGAAAACAAACAAAATTATCTTATGGTTTTCGATAACTCTTGTGGGCGTACTAATGTTGTATACTTATCGTTATCAATTGTTTGGAGGTTTATAAATGCTTAGGAAAAAACATGTTGTAATCGCCTTACTTGTAATTATGTCATTGTTAACTCTAACAGGTTGTGGAAGTAAAGAAACCGGTTTTAAAACTGTAGACGCTAAAGAGGCCCAACAGATGATTAAAGCAAATGAAAACATTATTATCCTAGATGTTAGGGAGAACTTTGAATTTGCTGAAGGTCGTATCCCTAATTCTGTATTAATGCCTATGGGAACCGTTGCTTCATCCATCGGCCAGCTTGACAAAGAACAGGAAATACTGGTAGTTTGTGGAGTCGGCTCAAGGAGTCCCGTTGCAGCAGAATACCTGGTAGAACAGGGATTTACAAAGGTATATGATTTATCCGGAGGACTTTCAGCTTGGCCCTATGAAATAGAAAAATAGAACCACAAAAAAGTTGGCACATTATGTTGCCAGCTTTTTTTCTGCTATTTGACTAAAATGGTCAATAAATGGTAAAATAATAATGGGCATATGCTCATATACTAAGTCATTGTGGTGATGCGCGTTAAAGGGGGTGTGGGGAAGAGTTGCCTAGACCACGTAAAGTACGGATAGTTGAATTCGTACCTAGTAAGATTCATTTTGTGCCAGTGGGCAGAAGAAAATGTGATCTTGAGGAAGTACTTTTAAAAGTGGAAGAAATTGAGGCCATTAGGCTTAAAGACTTAGAAAACTTAAATCAAGATGAATGTGCAGAAAAGATGAAGGTGTCACGGCAAACCTTTCAACGAATTCTTTCCGAAGCACGGAGAAAAATTGCTACTTCTTTAATAGAAGCAAAGGCTTTGAGAGTTGAAGGGGGTAATTTTACACGTAACCTCTGTCAAATTTATTGCAATAAATGTGAACACAATTGGGAAGAAACTTATGAAAATTACAAGCAAAAAAATAAAGAGGAATATAAATGTCCCATTTGTGATTCTGCTGAGGTTTTGTGCTGCAAACAAAGAAAAGGTTTTTGCGGAAAGGGCTGTGACTGCAACTAAATCAAAGGAGGAATTATTAATGAAAATTGCAATTCCAGATAATAATGGTGAAGTAAATCAACACTTTGGTCAAAGTACCAGCTTCTCAACTATTGAGATTGATAATAGTAATCAAATTTCTAAAGTAGATACTGTTTCAACCACGGGGTTACAACATAAACATGAAGGCATTGCAGATTTTCTAAAAGGCCTGGGTGTAGAGGTTGTTATTGTTGGAGGCATAGGACAAGGAGCTATTGATGGTTTGGAATCAAGAGGGTTAAAAGTATTGTTTGGGGCAAAGGGAGCAGTAAAGGATGTTGCCGAGACCTTTGCGCAAGGTAAATTAGTATCCAAACGAACCGTATGTAGTCATCATGGGCATCACCATGGAGATCACAACCATGGTGATAACCATAGCTGTAAGCATTAAAGAAAAGGTCATTTCCTTATAATTAGGAAATGACCTTTTGATTGTATCTTTGCAGTTTATAGTTGTTAGTTTTTGACGTCGCTTTTGATCTTTCTCATTTCAATGCAGCTTTGTTCGCAGAAATGAAGACAAGCACCGCAAGCAGTACACCTATCGGTAATAACCCAACGGTTATCCTCTTTTTCAAAAGCATCCATTAAACAACGCCTAGCAGCAAGGCATTTTGGATGGTTATCACATTTTTCATAGTTAATATATGCTCTTCTATCCATGCTAATCACTCCGTTAAATTTCTAATAATATTAATATTAACATAAGTGATTAGTTTCTAAAAGGCTTTCTAAAAGACATTAAGCAATTATTAAACGGCAAAAACATGCTGATCAATCGTCTTTATTACTTGTCTACTAAAGATCCATTTGCTCGTACTTTTCGCAGGATTGTAATAAAAAATTGCACCACCGGATGGATCGGAACCATTCAACGCTTCTTTAGCCGCTTTGTAAGCTTCTGCGTTTGGAGTTAAGTTAATTTGCCCGTCATTAACTGCCGTGAAAGCTCGTGGCTGGTAAATTACTTCTGAAATAGTGTTCGGAAATAAAGGACTTTCAACCCTATTTAAGATTACTGCGGCAACTGCCACCTTACCTTCATAACTTTCTCCTCTAGCCTCTCCGTGAATCGCCTTAGCTAATAATTCTAAATCAGCTGAGTTAGGAGTCTGTGAATTGGCATTAACGTTAGGAGAAGACTTAGCTTTTCCCTCGGGAATTGTTAATGTCTGACCCGGATGTATCACTGTGTTTGGCAAATTATTAGCTTTCATTATTTCACTCCAGGATACTCCAAAACCTTTACCAATAGTATATAAGTTATCACCTTTTTCCACATTATAAGACGCAGCTTCCGCCAAGGTTCCGAATAATGTACTAGACAAAAATAAGGTTGTAAACAATATTGTTGCAATTTTTCTCATCAATATCACCCTTTCCTTTAGTTTTAGTATCAGATTAGCTCGTTACTGAGTTAGCAGCATACTATTTGTGGGGAGTAGTATATATTGACGGGCGGTACAGTTATATACTATAAACCATTTATGTTATGTTTTGTAGTGGTAAATTAAGCAAATAAGCTCTAAAGCCTTGTTTAGCCAAAGCAAAAATGAATTTTTTTAAAAGGTTTATCTAGAAGTTTATTGAATATTAAGTGATTATCAGGGTAGCAGAAAGGAGGACAATAATTGAGAGGAAAATGGGTTAAGTTTATTGCTACGATTTCCGTACTTTCTTGTCTTTTCTGGCTTTTTGGCTTGGGCTGGGTACTCTTTGACTATTTCGGTGGGCCAAAGTCCAGTTCAGCTGAAACCGCTTCTTCCCAGGTATCAGAGGAACTTAAAACCGATGAGATCCCCCCAGAACAAAAAGAAGGTCTGTACATATTGGCCATTGGGGATTCCCTAACAAGGGGTATCGGGGATACTACAGGTAAAGGATATGTTGGCTATTTAACGGATCAGCTTAAGGAAAAATCAGATCAAGAGATGGTTGTAAATAATCTTGGAATTAGTGGACAGACTTCTTCGGAATTAGTTAACCTTGTTGGACAAAAAGAAGTTCAGAGACAGATTCAAACTGCCGATGTCATTCTAATTACCACTGGGGGAAATGATCTTTTTCAAGGCGGGCAAACCCTTATCAATCTTAATTTCGAGAATATTACAAAGCTTCAAGAAACTTATTTGCAAAATTTAGAAGTGATCTTGTCTAGCCTAAGGGCTCTAAACCCAGAAGCTAAGGTTTTTCTAATCGGCTTATATAATCCCTTTATTCAAATAGAGGCAGAATTAACCTCAAAAATAGTGCAGGAATGGAATCACAAGACTGATGCTTTTAGTATAGATTACTTAAATACTGTTTTCGTTCCTACATATGATTTGTTTCAATTAAAAACAGAGAATTACCTATACACTGATAATTTCCACCCTAATGCTGAGGGCTATAAATTAATGGCCGAGCGGTTAGCGGCGTCAATTAAAGTAAACTAGTTGTTTAGCCATCGTGAAAATGGTAAGGGGTGAGAGGATGAGCGAAGTAACACTATCTGTAAAGGGACTGCGAAAGGTAATAGGTAAAAAAGAAATTATTAAGGGAATTGATATTGAGGTTAATAAAGGAGAGGTCTTTGGTTTTTTAGGACCTAATGGTGCCGGAAAGACCACAACTATTCGGATGCTGGTGGGGTTAATAAGACCTACTTCCGGGACTATTCAAATTTGCGGTTATGATGTGGGAAGAAATTTCACTGAAGCCATGCAAAACTTGGGCTGTATTGTTGAGAATCCGGAATTATACTCTTATTTGACCGGCTGGGAAAATCTACAGTATTTTGCCAGAATGTTGCCCGGTATTAAAGAGGAACGGATACATGAAGTAGTTAAATTAGTAAGGCTGGAAAATAGAGTTCAGGATAAGGTAAAAACCTATTCTTTAGGGATGAGGCAACGCCTGGGAATTGCTCAAGCCTTATTAGGCAGACCGAAAATTCTTATTCTGGATGAACCCACAAATGGTCTCGATCCCTCAGGCATTAGAGAGATGCGTGAATTCATCAGATTTTTGGCTGAAAGGGAAGGGCTTAGTGTCCTGGTTTCTAGTCATTTACTGAGTGAAATTCAATTAATGTGTGATCGTGTGGCTATTATATCAAAAGGCTTAATTATTAATGTTGATTCAGTACATAACCTTCTTTCCCCACGGGAGCGCCTGGTTTGGAAAATTTCACCTTTGGAAAAAGGGATAAGTATTTTGCAAGATTTAACAGGTCTTGCCATAAAAGAGGGAGATACAATAATTACCCCTTATGATGAGAAAGAAGCTGGTCTATGGAACCGGAGGTTGGTGGAAGCGGGAGTAACCGTAAAGGAAATGAACAGAAAGCTTCCTGCCTTAGAGGAATTATTTCTCGAGATGACAGGAGGGGAAGCCATTGATTAGTCTAATCCAAAACGAAATAATCAAGCTTGTAGGCAAAAATAGGCTAGTTGTAGTAACGATGATTATAGCCATTTTGATTTCCATGTTCACCTACGCTCAGTTTCGAGAAGCGGAGAGACAAAAAGAACGGCTGGGAGACGTTGAATGGCGGGTTGCCTTACAACAAAGAATTATAGATTGGGAAAGCAGGCTAAATAGCAATCGTATTTCCAACGAGTGGAGAGCAGAACTCAACATTAGGGTTGCCCAACAACAGTATTATTTAGATCATGATGTTAATCCAGCAGAGCCGGGTGCACCAACCTTTGTACGTGGTTTTATTGAAAACTCTACGCAGCTCTTTTTACCACTAATGATGATGGTCATAGCTGCAGATATTGTTTCTTCAGAACACAGTGCCGGAACCATCAAACTATTGTTGACAAGGCCTGTAAAACGCTGGAAAATCATTTTAAGTAAATATTTAACACTGGTTCTATACGTTTCTCTAATTATTTTAATATTTTCTCTGTTATCCTACTTAATATCAGGAACAGTCTTTGGATTTGGTGGCTGGACGGCACCGGTTTTAACCGGCTTTGCTGTGGAGGCTGGGCAACTTAACACCGCAGGTGTGCAGCTTTTACCCCAGTGGCAATATATCTTAATGGAGTTGGGCTTGGCTTGGTTTGTTTCACTTGTGGTGGCAACTCTATCCTTCATGCTGTCGGTTTTAGTTAAGAGTACAGCGGCAGGAATGGGAATAATGTTAGCTAGTTTGATCTCAGGCACAATTTTGAGTAATATGGTTGCTTCTTGGGAATCCGCTAAATATCTTTTCATGGTTAACTTAGGCGTCATAAACTACCTTGAAGGAAATGCTCCTCCCATTGAAGGGATGTCGCTCGGATTTTCTCTTGCCGTATTAGCTATTTGGGGAGGCCTGGCCTTAATTGCTTCCTTTACCGTTTTTGTAAGGCAAGATGTATATTAAATTTCTAATTAATTTTAAAAAAGTTTGCACTTTTTGCCTTTTTAACCATTGATAATTGCCTTAATCTTCGCAATAAAATAATCTAAAATGCAAATACTAAACTTGTCCCGAAAAAAATCTAAAAACGAAAGGAGAATGATATTGATCAAAAACAAAAAACTTTCCTTAATTTTTAGTTTTATTTTACTGGCAGGAATGTTACTAATGTTCGGAAGTGCAGCCTCAGCTAAGGATGCTTCGACGCAAGACAAAGGAACACAACCGCTCCAAACCGCACTTGACCAACTGGTGAAGGAAGAAGTCCTTACTAAAGAAAAGGCAAACGAAGTAAGAGCTTACTTTGGTAAAAGGTGTGAAAAATGGCAAAAGCGTCATGAGGAAATGAAGAAATTAAGCCCGGAAGAACGTAAAGCTAAAAGAGACCAATGGTTAAGTAAGAACAAGGATCGTAAGCATGGCTTTACCAATAAGTTAGTTGAAGACAAAATCCTTACTCAAGATCAGGCTGACGCTTTAAAGGCAAAACTTAAGGAAAACTTTTGGCAACAAAAGAAAGAACGTGCTGTTACCGGTATAAATGGTCTGGTTAGCAGAGGTGTATTAAACCAACAACAGGCTGACAAGGTCTTAAAACAATTTGAACAAACCCGAAGCGAACGAAGAGAGTTGTTTAAAAAGACCCAAAATATGAGTCCTGAGGAACGTCATCAGTTTTTTAAGGAAAACCAGGCAAAGTTGAAAAGTCCGATAGAGCAATTGGTTAAAGATGGTGTTATAAACGAGGAACAAGCCAAAGCTGTTAAAGAAGTTCTACCTCAGTGTAAAGGTCAGATGAGTGCGCACAACAAATTAAAAAGCTAAGTGATAGCTATAGGAAAAAGAAAAAGAAGAAAATAAAGATAGGGGAGCTGAAAAGCTCTCCTTTTTTGTGCCATTAAAAAGATATCATAATTTGGTCACAAAATTATCACATCTAACTGTTATTATCTACTTATAGGTTAGTACTACATAAAATAGGAGGAGGTGTAAAAATGAGAAAGAGGCTTATAGTCACTGGAATGATTGGAATTCTTTCCTTCTCACTTTTAACGGGAGCATTTGCAAAGGATGCTGAACCCGTTCAAACGAAGGAAACAATAAAAGCCGAAGTCACCACTGACAGTAGTTTAGGGGGACCCGGTAAAAGCAATGAAACTTTCAGAGGCATGTGGGAAGCAATGAAAGAAAGTAAGTTTGGCAAGGACATGTTTAAAGCTATGGAAAAACAAGATTTTGATGCGATGAGGGACCTAATGCAAGATCCTGCGGCTCAAGAAGAAATGAACAAATTAATGCAAGATCCTGCTGTACAGGAGTTTCATGATGAAATGCACAGAAACAATCCAGACATGCAGTCCATGCATAATCAAATGCAAAGCGACACAGGTGGCATGATGGGTGCTGGCTCAAGTATGATGGGCTCTGGTACTGGAATGGGATTATAAAATCGACTAAAACTATAAAAGTAGCGTTTTGCTTTTAAAATTAGCAAAGAGGACGTAGGCAGGTTATACCTGTCTGCATCCTCTTTTCTTATCTTACCTCATTAACAACATCCTGCATAGCTGGATCCTTCAAAATCTCTACCATTGTCTGCCTCATTTGAGGTTGACTCCACATTATAATCATTGACTGCCTTAATTCTGGATCCTTCATTATCTCCACCATCGCCTCTTGCATTTGTCCTGTTTGCATCATATCAATCATTGCCTGTCTCATTTCTTGGGTACTCATTAATTGGACCATATTTTCTCTCATTTCTTCCGAAGCCATAAACTCAGCCATAAAATCTCTCCCTTCAGGAGAACGCATCATATTGGACATAGGTGTTAAGAACTGGGATTGTTGTGTATTCCCAGAAAAAGGCTGCATTGGCCTCAGACTTGGCCCGGGAAATAATGAATAACTAAATAAAGTACCAATTCCTAGTCCTAGCACCAAAGCCGCAATTACAAAGATACTTGTGCGTTTGTTCAGATAAATACCCCCTTAGTGTATGCATTATACCTTGAGTTAAAGCTTTACTATCCTATTATTCAGTCAACAAGCCCACTTTATACTGATAAAAGTAATTGTTCTTACTTCCCACTTTAAATTGATTTTAAAAATAAAAAGGGTTAATAAAAGGAGAATTCTAGTATTTAAAGAATAAAGGAAAGGAACATTAAAGAATAATTACGAAGGTTTGCAGGTAATGGGGGATAATGTCTTGGATTCATTTAAAAAGCTTCGAAATGGCTTGTTTTACCTCCTAATAGTAATTGGTATTGGTACGTTAGGGTTTTTTACAATCGAGAGAATTACTTTATTAGATAGCCTGTACCTAACAGTTATCACTTTAGCAACTGTTGGGTACGGTGACTTAGTCCCTCTTACAAGTTATGGAAAAACCTTTACAATCTTGCTAATTATTAGTGGAGTAGGTTTTGCGGCTTATACTTTCGGTAATATAATAAATGTAATTGTTGAAGGAAATTTAAACAATTTTTTTGGGAGAAAGAAAATGAAAAATAAAATTGATAGTTTAAAGGAGCATATCATTATCTGTGGTGCAGGACGTGTGGGGCACGAAATTATTACCCATTATAGCGCTAGTAAAGCACCTTTTGTTGTAGTTGACAATGACCAGGAAATAGTTAAAAATTTAATCAAAGATCAAGTATTAGCTATTCATGGTGATGCTTCAAAAGATGAAACTTTAGTTAAGGCTCGCATAAAGGAAGCAAAAGGCTTAATTGCTTGTGTACCTGGAGATGCCAATAATATGTTTATTACCCTCTCAGCCAAGGTTCTAAATCCTAAAATTAAAATAGTATCTAGGGCTGACCATCAGGAATCGGAAGAAAAACTTAAAAGGGCTGGAGCTGATAAGGTAATCTCACCTACCATTATTGGTGGGAAAAGGATGGCTGCTTTTATGGAAAAGCAATAAGTATAAATTTTTTAGACACCCTTGTTCATGATCACAATATCAAAATAGACTTAGAAGAAATTCACGTGGATAAGGAATATTTTTTTGTTAATAAACCCTTAAGAGAAAATCAAATTAAACAATTGACGGGTGTGTTAGTATTAGCCATAAGTAGGAATGTAGAGATTATCGCCAACCCGTCACCCGAAGAAATAATTAGAATTGACGATCATCTTGTAGTGATGGGAACTCAAGAACAATTAAGTAAACTTGAAAAAATGTTAGTAACTCTTTAGGTAAAGGTAGATGATAGAGGACTGTATAGGACGGTATAGGCTAGGTTTAGTCGAGTATCGTCTTTTGTGTTTTATAGGAATGAATACACCTTTCGAGATTTGCTCAGACTGAAGGAAACCAAAGGATAATTCAGAGTTTATGTGAAGTGTTATGAGATAAGAAGGGTGGTTATGTAGCTTGAAAGCAATAACCTTATGGCAACCGTGGGCTAGTTTAATAGCTGTTGGAGCAAAGAAAATTGAAACTAGAAGTTGGGCAACTAAGTATCGAGGGCCATTAGCCATTCATGCAAGTATGAAAGCAGTTGAAAAACCTTTATATATAGATCCTAGACTAGTAAGACTTCTCCAGGAAGCTGGGTATAAAAAACCTACTGATTTACCGACTGGTTGTATTTTAGCTACTTGTAATTTGACAGAGTGTCTAGAAATGACCGAGGAAAACATAGTTGAAGTGCCAGAGTTAGAGAAGGTGTTTGGAGACTTTGAACCAGGCAGGTACATGTGGATTCTCGAGGATGTCAAGAAGTTAGATAAACCCATTCCAGCCAAGGGCAAGCAAAGAATCTGGGAGATAGAAGGTCTTTAAAGCGATAGACAAAAAGCAGGTGATTTTTTAACAGAATTACACATAGATTTAGAAGAAACATATTGGTCGAACAATGTTTAAGCAGGAAATAAAGGCAATGTGTGGAAATAACTGTGAGTTGAAAATATTATGAACAATTAAGGACACTTAAAATGAAATCAAGAATTTTAGAAGGCCAAGCGCCAAAAGAATTTAATAAGACTATCATTGATGCCACTGAATGTTACCAAGCTGCCGAGCAAAAAGCTACCGATTATTATAAATCACTTTTTAGTCAGGTTACCGCTAAGACTTATGTCTCGACACTGACAAAAGACATCCAGTGGTGGAAACATAATCATGTCTATCATAATTCGTTTCTTTTCGGTCTTTTTAAAAGGAATAAAAGACCTGACCCACATGATTATCACAATTATATACGTTGGATGGATTATACAGGCAAATTAGACAATTACCTGGACAGAAGTATCTCCTATATTTTTATGCGCGATCTGGGCAAAGCACTAGATTCACCAGACACTCAGAAACGTATTCGGCAGGTAGTGGATAGTTTAAAAGATCACCTCACCCGTTCGGTCACTTTCGACAGGACAAACAGAACAGAGTCAATAAGCATGGTCTGGTTGTACCGAAAGGCCCAGAAGGAAGATATCGAATCCACTTTACTTTGGGTTATGGACAAATTAAAGAAAATGACTGACCATCTTCCTGAAGAACTTGATTCGGAGGATGCCCAAAGAAAAGTGATTAAAATTATTGCCGGTGTGCTCATGCACGAGACCGAGGAAATGAGCAGTAATACATCACCGGAAGAGCGCTCGAGGACTATGGACGAAGCTATTCGACTAGGCTATGCTTACGGAATTACATATCCGCTCATCGATGATCTGCTGGATTCAAAGGTCTTATCCCTTGAGGAGAAAAACCGTTATTCCTCTCTGATCCGTACTACACTTATCACGGGAAACGTACCGGAATTGGGTGAGTGGGTAGGAAATAACAGTGAACTAGTTAGATATGTTCATTCGGAACTGAAGGATAACTTTGAGTACATTAAGTCCCATCAACAACCTGAGACTGAGAAATTATTTTTTGAACTAGCATACGTGTTTTTTAATGCTCAGGAGGTGGACCGCAAGAAAGACTTGTCCAGTTCAAATTACACCAATGAGGAGCTGTATATTCCAATCATTTTGAAATCGGCTTCTTCCAGACTAATTACCCGCTCGGTAATCAGTGCGACTGAGGATATCGGATATGACAACCGAACCTTCTATTATGGTATTTACAACCAATTGGCTGATGATTTTGCCGATATGTTTGATGACTTGAAGGAAGGTAGGGTCACACCCTATACCTATTATCTAAAATACCATCATGAACGGCCGGATTTGATAAACCCCTTTGAATTATATTGGACGGTTATCTCTAATCTAATCCATAACGTGTATCACTCCGACAGTAAGACTTGTGAAATAATCTTGGACCGTGCAATCAACGGACTGAAACGCTATAAAAAACGAATGGGAACCGAGAAATATAACGAAGTGATGGAGCTCTTTGCTTCCGCGGATCCGAAATTTAATGATATCGTCCAAAATATGGTCCAAAAAGCTGATGATGTGGATTTCTTTGATAAACTTCTCCGCGATCAAATGCTCACAATTCTAAGAAATGAAAAGGCGGAGCAGCAAGCCTTTGTAAATACCATAGAAACAGTTAGTCAAAGGATTAAAGCTATCTTAAATATCCCGAAAACCGTAAATGATCCACTTCTCAATCAAATCATAATTGACTCAGCAAACTATAGTCTGGAAGCCGGAGGAAAGAAGGTGCGACCGCTGATGGCCTGGGCTATGGGTGTAAACGGGTACGGATTAGACCCAGAGGCAATTGCTCCGCTCTTACGATCCTTGGAATATATGCACACTGCATCCCTAATCTTTGACGATCTCCCCTCTCAGGATAATGCAGACACCAGGCGCGGAAGGCCTACCCTACATGTGGCATATAATATCGCAACAGCTGAGTTGACCAGTCTCTTTCTGACCCAAAAGGCAATTGAGGAACTTGCCTCTCTTGACCGGTTCGAGCCCAAAACCGTGTTAAAATTAATCCGGTATGCAACCCGGTTAACAGAGGATATGTGCAAGGGCCAGGCAATGGACTTGAATTCGAAAGCGAAACTATTAACGCTGGAGCAATTGAATACGCTGTATTTCTATAAAACAGGACTTGCTTTTGAAGCTTCGCTGGTGATGCCGGCCATTCTGGCACATGAGAAAGAACTGCAGATCAACGCTTTGAAAAGATTTGCCTGTCACTTAGGTATCGCATTTCAGATCAAGGATGATTTGCTTGATACTGAAGGTGATTCGGCCTTAATAGGAAAACAGGCCGGTAAAGATGCTGAAAACAACAATTCAACCTTTGTGACAATCCTTGGAACGGAGGGTGCCAGAAAGGAAATGTGGGAACATTACTGTCAGGCTATGGAAGAGTTGGAATCTGTACGAGGTAATACTGCTTTTCTAAAGCAGTTACTGAATTACATTGTGAAAAGGGATCATTAGAAGCTTTGTTAACTATTACTACCTGTGGTTTTGAATTAAAACAAAGAGTGCTGTCTTAAAATGATTTGAAAAATCATTGAAAAGGGTAGCCCCTTTTTCACGCCTTTTTTTTGTTGAGAAAAGGAAAAAAGGGAAATCAAGAATGTTGTTAAAGTTCGGAATTCATTGAGATGAATTCCGAACTGGTCGAATATTAAGAAAATGTATGCTTGGCCGAGAGTAAAAGGAAACCGGGTTAATTCCCCGGTTAATTTTTGTTACTTTTTATTCTGTTAGAACCCGCTCCAGCCAGGGGAAAGTAAAGACTTTAGGAGTCTAAGGAGTTTTAATTTTTTTCAAAACAAAAAGGCTCAGCGGTATAAAAACCTCTGAGCCCTTGATATATCTAATTTGGTACCGAAGGTGGGAGTCGAACCCACACGGTTTCCCGCGCGATTTTGAGTCGCGTGCGTCTGCCATTCCGCCACTTCGGCACATGTTACGAAACTGATTATAACAAATTTCAAAGCTACTTGTCAATTGCTTTTTTCTTCTTACATATTTTGGATGTTTCTTAAATATACATTTAAGTAGAAATGTACAAGGAGGAAAAAGAAATGATAATCAGTAGAAAGATGATTTATGGTCTTATTGCAACCGCTTTTTTATTAACCTTTTTAGTCTTTGAGGTTCCCAAAGGACAGTATGGTGGAGATGTAGTCACCTCGGGAGAAAACGTTGTAGGGCAGGGGGTTTATGGTACTAGCGACAATATTAGATCTAACGTTGAAACAACCTTTAATGCTGAGGTCAACACGCCTGTTAGTGATAAGGCCTTTATTGACAGCAAGGCCTCAGTAATCGGAAATGTTGAAATTGAATCTAGTGTTTATGTAGCTCCCTTTGCTTCCATTAGAGGTGATGAAGGCCAAGGTCTTTATATTGGTCAGGGAAGTAATATTCAAGATGGTGTAGTAATTCATGCCTTAGAGACAGAAAACAAAGGAAAACCCATTCCTGAACATTTAGTAGATGTAAAGGGTAAAAAGTTTGCAGTGTACATTGGTAAAAATGTATCAATAGCTCATCAAGCTCAGGTTCACGGACCGGCTTTAATTGAAGATGATGTATTTATCGGAATGCAGGGTTTAGTTTTTAATGCCAAAATAGGTAAAGGATCAGTGGTTGAGCCTGGCGCTAAGGTTATCGGGGTAAATGTACCTGCAAATAGATACGTCACGGCCGGAAGGGTAATAAAAACCCAGGAGGCTGCCGATAAGCTACCAAAGATTACTAAGAACTATGTTTACAGTAGTATGAATGAGGCCGTAACAGGTGTAAATCAAGAGCTTAGTGAACAATACAAAAATAGCAACTAAGGATACCTAAGGTAATTAATTAGAAAGCATTTATTATAAGAACCTCCCGTGGTATAATCAAGAATGAACATATGTTCCCACGGAGGTTCTTTTTTATGTCTAAAGAGCGATGGATAGTTCATATTGATATGGATGCTTTCTATGCTGCTGTTGAGCAGAGGGACAACCCTGAATACCGAGGTAAGCCTGTAATAATTGGTGGCCGTCCCGGTGAGCGTGGGGTAGTTTCTACTGCCTCTTATGAGGCCAGAAAGTTTGGTGTCAGATCTGCCATGTCCATGACCGAGGCAGTACGGCGTTGCCCTCAAGGCATTTATCTGAGGGGCGACCATAGGAAGTATGGTTTAGTATCGCAACAAATATTAGCAATATACTGCCAATATACTCCCTTAGTGGAACCCTTGGCTTTAGATGAAGCCTTTTTAGACGTTAGTGGCTGCCTCAAGCTGTTTGGTTCCGCTGAAAAAATTGGGCAAGAAATAAAAGCAAGGATTCAGGCAGAAATAGGCATCACAGCCTCTGTTGGAATCGGACCAAATAAATACCTGGCCAAACTGGCCTCGGACATCCAAAAACCAAATGGTTTTGTGGTTATAAATCGTGAGGATGTTCCTAAGGTTCTAAACCCTTTGCCCTTGTCAAGATTATGGGGGGCGGGAGCAAGGACCGTGGCAACCTTAAATTCTTTAGGAATCCAAACCATTGGGGACATGTTAAAACTTCCGCTTCTATATCTAGAGGCGAAACTGGGAGTCTTAGGTCATCAGTTATATTATCTAGCTCGAGGAATTGACGATAGGCCTGTAGAACCTGATCGGGGAGTAAAATCTGTTGGACATGAAACGACTTTTCTCGAAGATGTTTTAGGCCGCGAAATATTAGAAGAGACCCTACTAGAGTTAACCCAATGGGTTGGTAGAAGATTAAGGAAACAGGGCTTAGAAAGTAAAACCATAACTATAAAGGTCAGGGACCACAATTTTGAAACTATAACCCGCAGCTTTTCACTGCAAGACTATACTGATCTTGATGATGAAATTTTCAAGGTTGGCAAGACGCTACTGCAGGAAAATTATAACGGAGGTAAAACCAGGTTAATAGGTATTTCAGTTTCTAACCTAGTTCCTAAGGGAGAAGCTAAACAGCTTAGCTTATTTACTGCCGATAAAGATAAAAGAGAAAAGATATCTAATGCTTTGGATAGTATTAAAGACCGCTTTGGTGAGAAATCTGTCACCAGGGCCAGACTCATACGGAAATCTTGCTTAGATGGGAAAGAAGAGTGAAAGCCCTAAGGAACTTTTTAGGGCTGTTTTGCGTCTAGCTAAATGAAAGGGGGTGTTCCTTCGGTGCTTGTTTCGGATCAGGAATTGATTAGTAAAAGTTGTGCCGGTGATATTGATGCCTTTGAAGAACTGGTAAAAAGGTATGAGCAAAAAATATATACGGTTGCCTATCGATTAGTTGGCAATCATGCCGATGCTAGTGACATGGCTCAAGAAGCCTTTATTAAAATTTACCGAGCTCTACCGAAATTTCGGGGAGAGTCTAGCCTAAAGACCTGGATGTATCACATCGTTTCTAACACTTGTAGAGACGAATTAAGAAAAAAGAAAGTTAAAATTTATTCTATTCATGAACCCCTGGAAACAGAGGAAGGAAGAGTTTATATGGAACACCGTAATACAGAAAAGGAGCCTGAAGAAGTTATCTTAGAACTAGAACGTCAGTCAGAAATTCAGGCCTGCCTCAACCAGTTAACTGAGGAGCATCGGTTAATTTTGGTCCTAAGAGAGTTACAAGACTTTTCCTATGAAGAGATTGCAAGTCAACTTAAATGCACCTTAGGTACAGTAAAGTCAAGGCTGAGCAGGGCCCGTTTAGCCTTTAGAGATGTATATATGGCTATTCAAAATGGCAAACAAGACAGATTAGAAACCGGGAAGGAGGGAGACCTATGGATTGCCGGGAAGTAAAAGATTCCTTATCTGCGTACCTTGACCAAGTGTTAGACAAATTAAATGAAGATAAAATCAAAGAGCACTTAAAAGAATGTCAGGCTTGTCAGGAAGAGCTTGCCAGTTTAAAAATGGCCCTTAATTTCTTAAAAAACAGCCAGGAAGTTTCTCCGCCTGTGGATTTTCGGTCGAACTTACGGTCCAGACTTGAGGAAGTTAAACAAGAAGAACAAGTTTTAACTCAGCCAAAGTGGATAAATAGATTTCAAAAACATTGGTTTAAAGTAGGAGCCGTAGCAGCTGCTGCAATTCTGATTCTTATCGTTGGTCTGCCTTCTCTTATCCAAGAACAACACTATGATATAGCTGCTCAAAAGGAAACAACCGATGATATGCAGGCTTGGAACTTTGCTGATGGTAAGGCAAGCGAAAGGGCGGGCCAAGATACGGCAACTCAAAATATTGTTCAAGATAACGATATGCAAATGTCTAAAGTAGAAGATTATGGCGCTAATAACAGTATGAAAAATAGTGCTATGCCTGAATCAGGTGCCGAACAATGGACCAGTCAAGGTGAACCTAAGCTATTAGACGAAGCTAAATCCAAAAGCGCTGAAGCTCCTGAGCGTAAGGTTATCACCGAAGGGTCAATAGGTCTTGAGGTCACTTCCATCACAAAGATCAGTGAGAAAATTGTTAAATCGGTAGAGGCCAAAGGCGGCTTCATCCAAAGAACCTATTTTAATGAACAGCAAAATGGTATGGCTCAGTTGGTTTTAAGAATACCTGTTGAGGATTTTGAGCAGGTTTTAGATGGAATATTAAAGTTAGGCAAAGTTAGATTTAAAGAGACTAACGGCCAAGATGTTACTGAGGAGTATTTAGATACAGAAGCAAGGTTGTATACCTTAAAGACTCAAGAAGAAAGATTATTAGCTTTAATTAAAGAGGGTAAAAACTTAGAGGAAATCCTAAAAATTGAAAAGGAACTCCAAAGGGTACGAGAAGAAATAGAAAAATTAGAAGGACGACTTAAAGTAATTAATGATTTAGCGGGTTTAGCTACCTTAAACGTAGAGTTATATCAGGATTCCTTGGTTCCTGCTGCTTCATCCTCGATCGAGGCACCTGGAATAAAAGGGGTCTTCCAAAGGATGGTTAACGCTGTAATAGATAGCAGTAATAATCTGCTCAATTTCTTCGGTCTCTCTGTAGTCTTCTTCGGAGGAGCCTTACCCTATCTTGTTTTACTGGTATTAGCTGGTGCTGGTTATTATTGGGCTAAGAGAAGGTATTTTAATAATAAGCGGTGAAATACTAAAGGACAATAATAGGAAGGTGTGAATCCGCTTGAGCAAGAAAAAATTCGTAGTAATTGATGGTAATAGTTTAGCTAACAGGGCTTTTTATGCCTTGCCTCCTTTAACCACTTCGCAAGGCATTATAACCAATGCCGCTTATGGCTTTACAACGATGTTGTATAAACTTTTAGAGGATGAAAAGCCTGATTTTATGGCAGTAGCCTTTGATAAAGCTAAACTTACCTTTAGAAATAAGGAATACGCTGAATATAAAGCCAATCGAAAAGGTATGCCCGATGATTTAAAACCTCAGTTTCCAATCATTAAAGATATTTTGAAAGCTATGGGGATTCCTATCTATGAATTAGAAGGCTTTGAGGCAGATGATCTAATCGGTACTTTATCAGTTAAAGCTGAGGAAAAGGGTTGGCAGGTGTTAATAGTTACAGGCGATAGAGATGCTTTTCAACTTGTGACGCCTAACGTTAAGGTTTCGATAACCAGAAAAGGCATTTCGGAATTGGAAACCTATGACGAGAATGTATTAAATGAGAAGTATGGATTAACTCCTGATCAAATGATTGATCTAAAAGGTTTGATGGGAGATCAATCAGATAATATTCCCGGGATCCCGGGGGTTGGAGAAAAGACTGCCCTTAAGCTGATTCACCAGTTTGGCACTGTTGAAGAGGTTATAAATAGAGCTGGTGAAATTTCAGGCAAATTAAAAGAAAAGATACTAGATAATCAGGATTTAGCTACCTTGAGTAAAAAATTAGCCACCATTATTAAAGATGTCCCGCTAGATATTAACCTAGACAACTGTCAGCTAGGGCAAGAAAACAAAGAAGAGGTACTAGGTCTATTTAAGCAGTTAGAATTTAAGGGCTTATTGAAAAAATTAGTAGCCGAAGTAGATGAAGGAAAAGAAGAAGTTAAAAGCGTCATTACTTCAGCAGCTGTAGATATTAAACCTGTTACGGACGAAAAGAGCTGGCAGGAACTATTAACACAACTTAAGAAGGCTGATAAGTTCACCTTCTCGTACGAAGATACAGGTAAAACGCCCTCCATAGCCAAGCTAGAGAGCTTTTCTGTTAGTTTAAAACCCGGCCTGGCGTACCCCATCAGCCTTTCTTCTTTTGAGGACACTGAAACCGGACAAGCCTTGAGAAAGGAAATTTTCCAGGGGTTACGGGAGGTATTCGCATCTGAGAGTGCTCTAATAATTTGCCAAGACGCCAAAAGATTAATGTGGCTTATGGCCAAAGAAGGAATAGAGTTCGAACTAAAATACTTCGATACCATGGTAGGTGCCTACCTACTAAATCCAGGCTCCAAAAATCAACTAATTGAAGATATTGCTCTTGATTTACTTGCACAAGTTATCTCGAACGAAAAAGTTGTGGAAAATTTGGCCTTAAGAAGCAGTTTGCTCTGGAGTCTTTATGAGATCATAGAAGAAAAACTAGCAACTTTAAATATGAAAGACCTGTTTTATGAAGTGGAGCTTCCTTTAGTAAAGGGCTTATTCGATATGGAGTATGTTGGCATTAATGTAGATACAGAACAATTGGTTGCCATGGGTAAA
>JUEG02000703.1_pt1 | contig 28955 bp, 31 predicted proteins | sample 432341 | NCBI WGS metagenome assembly JUEG02 (sample SAMN02953476, study PRJNA257561) | rock porewater metagenome | biome: terrestrial; feature: Opalinus Clay rock; material: porewater; isolation source: Opalinus Clay rock BIC-A1 borehole | place: Switzerland: Mt Terri URL, St-Ursanne ... | reverse complement strand
ACCGAGGCAATACTATGGATTTCACCTAAGTCAATCGAAGCAATATTTAAATTATGATTTTCTTTAGAAACTAACCCGTCATCATATGTGATACAAAGCTTGAGTCCACGGTCATAGATAAGCTCGATTTCTTTAATTTGACCTAAAGGAAGTTTCTTTATTTTCACAATGATTGGTTTTTGTCGTTTGCCACCTAAAAGACCGAGGCTTAACTCGATTTTTCCACCAGTGCTAATGCGAAAACCATCCTTTTTCCACTTAGTGTTAAAGTGTTTCTTTTCTTTATAAGGGTAACGAATAGTCTTGAAACCTAAAGCCCTAGCTTTATGAGCATTTTCTCTAGCATGAAGATATTTTTCGTAGACTGCTTGGATCGATTGGCTGTGCATTAAGTAGTTACCTTTTGTGCTATGGTGAAGAGAGGATTTAGAAACCCACTTACCGGTCTGGGTAGAGTGTTCTTTAGCAAATTGAAGGCAATCATTCCAAACTTGAGCAGAAATCCGATTACAGGCAAAAAGACGCTCTATATCCATTTTTGAAGCTAGAAAATTGGTCCTAAGTACACGAATTATGTTTATCACCACCCTCAGCATCTCTAACCTCATTTTACCATATATAGAAGCAAAAGGGAACACTTGTTCGTATGATTTTGAGGATAGCGATTCATCTCACCACCTAAGAGGTGGGAGTCTTCTCGCCAAAACTGATAAAAAGTGTGATATTAGACGCAGTTGGTAAAATTTTCTCCCACTATCATAAGATGTAATATATAATATATATTAAAGTTGTGAACAAGGGAGGAATCTTAAACATGGATAAAAAATTACAAAGGTCAGACAATAAGATGATAGCCGGTGTTTGTGCCGGATTAGCAGAGTTTTTCAATATTGATCCGACCATCGTGAGAGTATTGTGGGCAATTCTAGCCTTCGCCTTTGGAACGGGTTTTCTGCTTTACTTGATTTGTTGGCTTGTTATGCCTCGGAGGTGGATGTAGTTGAAAGGTTTAATTATTCGCTGGGTTTTAAATGGCATCGGCTTATTTGTAATTTCAAATCTAATTGAAGGCATCACTGTGACTGGGTTTAAAGCAGCTCTAGTGGCAGCCTTGGTCTTAGGAATTGTAAATGCTGTAATTCGACCGATAGTAATATTTTTCACCTTACCAATTAACTTTTTTACTTTAGGTTTATTTACTTTAGTAATTAACGGTTTAATGCTTTATATCGTGGGTTCTGTAGTTGATGGTTTTGCTGTGGAAGGATTCTTTGCCTCAATAATTGGCGCTCTGCTTCTAGCTGTATTCAGTACTGCTATAAATTGGGTGATTAAAGATAAATAGGCAAGGAAAAATTAACTTATAAGCAGGAAACCATCCATGCAGGTAGAATATTCTTAAAATAATGGTCTGATGGTAAGACAGGGGGACCGGATGAGAGATATCAAACTTATTGCAATCGATTTAGACGATACTTTATTAAACCGCGAATTAAAAATTTCACCCAGGGCTGTTGAGGCAATTCAAAAAGCCAGAGCTAAGGGTGTCCAGACTACTATTGCCACTGGGAGAATGTATAGTTCAGCGCTACCCTATGCAAGACAGTTAGAAATCGACCTGCCTTTAATTACTTATCAGGGAGCACTGGTTAAAAATTCTCTATCCGGAGAAGTTCTAGTTAATAAACCTGTGCCGTTAAATCTGGCCAGAGAAGTTATCTCCCTAGTAAGGGAAAGAGGGCATCACATTAATACATATGTAAATGATCAGCTATTTGTTGAGAAGGTAACGGAAGAGGGTCTTGCCTACGCTAAGCTCTCCGGCGTACCAATAAATCCTGTAGGTGACTTAATTGACTTTCTAAAGGATGATCCGACAAAGATTTTGGTGGTGGCTTCAGAGGAGAATATAAAGCTTTTACAAGAAGAATTTAAAGCAAAGTATAGTAAAGGTGAACTTCATATTACGACCTCCAAACCCTACTTTTTGGAATTTTCCCACCGTGAAGCGACTAAGGCTACTGCCATAGAGCACTTAATTAAACTCTATGGTATTACCAGAGAGCAAGTGATGGCCTTAGGAGACAGTTATAATGATTTAGAGATGATAGAATATGCGGGTTTTGGTGTTGTAATGGGCAATGCCAAGGAAGACATCAAAAAAGTTGCCGATTATGTTGGACCATCTAATGAAGAAGATGGGGTTGCAAAGATCATAGAAAAATTCGTACTTGGAAAGGAGTAAGAGACATGGTAGATCACAAAGAAATGCGTAAGGCGGCAAAACAAAAGCTAGAGGGGTATTGCAAAGTTTGTCCCGTTTGTAACGGCAAGGTCTGTTCAGGCGAAGTTCCGGGAATGGGAGGCTTAGGGACTGGTGAGGCCAGCAAGGTTAACTATGAAGCTTTAGCGGAATTTAAATTGAATATGAGAACAATTCATAACGCCAAAAATCCTGATACTAGTGTAACTTTGTTTGGTAAGAAATTTGATTCCCCAATCCAAGCTGCTCCAATGACAGGTACACCTTATAATATGGGTGGGCAGATTACTGAAGAGGAATTTATTACTAATATCATTAAAGGCTCTTTAGAAGCGGGAACCATTGGTTGGTCAGGAGACGGTGCTGACCCTACTATGTATGATTCTGGCCTCAAGGCAGTAAAAGAGGCTAACGGTATGGGTATTCCGATTATTAAGCCTAGAGAGCAAGAAGCGATCAAGGAAAGACTTAAAAGAGCTGAAGAAGCGGGTGCTTTAGCTGTAGGAATTGATATTGATGGAGCAGGTCTTGTGACCATGGCTTTAAAAGGTCAACCCGTGGGGCCAAAAACTAAAGAAGAGTTACAAGAAGTAATTCAAATGACCGATCTACCTTTCATTCTTAAAGGAATTATGACGCCTGAAGAAGCTGAGTTAGCGGTAGAAATTGGCGCCAAAGCCATAGTTGTTTCCAATCATGGAGGAAGAGTATTAGACCATACTCCGGGTGTAGCTGATGTGTTGCCTGAAATTGCAGAAAGAGTAAAGGGTAAGGTTACAATTTTTGCAGATGGGGCTGTTAGAACAGGTAGTGACGTTCTTAAACTAATAGCTTTAGGTGCTGACGCCGTACTAGTGGGAAGACCTTTAGTAGTCGGTGCTTTTGGAGCCGGAACTGCAGGAGTAGCAGGCATTATCCAGAAAATGAATGATGAACTAAAGCACACTATGTTATTGACAGGATGTGCTACAATTGAAGATATTGATGAGAAGGTATTATACTAATAAAAGGGGGCCTGTTTGGTGCCAACTGTAAATGTAGAAATCGTTAATGAAGCCGGAATGCACGCAAGACCTTCTGCACTATTTATCCAAATAGCTAGTAAATATAAAGCTGAAATTAAACTTGAAAAAGATGGTCGCGTGGTTGATGGCCGTAGCATCTTAGGTCTGATGACTTTAGCCGCTAAAAAAGGGACTAAGTTGGTAATCAAGGCTGAAGGTAATGATGCAGAAGAGGCTATTAATGATTTGAAGGAATTAGTGGAAGCAGGCTTTAATGAAGGAAAGATAAGCTAGACCAAAAGGTCTAGCTTTTTTGTGATATCTAAATCTTTAAATCTCTAAATCTCTAAACTTGGTTACTTCTTAAGTAACCCTTTATGTACTCTTCTGCGCTCGGCTTCAAGATGTCTTTGTTTTTCGCTTTCTGTTTCTATAGCCATTGGGGTAATAGCTGTTGGTTTACCTTGTTCATTAAGGGCCACCATTGTAAAGTAGCCTTTTACAGCCAAGCGGGTATTGCCTTGGAGAATATTCTCAGCTTGTACCTTAACCTCAATGTCAATGGAGGTTTTACCGGTGTAAACGATGGTTGCTCTTGCTGTTAGTACCTCACCGACTAAGATCGGTGTACAAAAGGTAATCTCGTCAGCTGAAGCAGTTACGACGCGGCTACCTGAATAACGCATGGCCACTACGGCCGCTGCTTGATCCATTAGACTCATTACTACACCACCAAAAATATGGCCATGGGCATTAGTGTCTTTTGGTAGTAAGGTTACCACTAAACAACTGTTGTAATCGGAAGTTTTTTTGGGATTCATAGATGTCCTCCTCTAGGATACTGATATGAATATAATACCACAAACTTGCGATAAATTATAAGATATAACAAACATCTATATTTCCTGAAATATAAAAAGGCTCCCGAAGGAGCCTAAACGGACTAAAACAGGGAATTAAACTTATCGGTCAAACTCTGCCACAACTCAACTATTTTAAAGCGCACTTCAATTTCCACTTCTTGCTCTGTTTCTTCTGTTTCTTCTTTATCTTCCTTCGTCAAATCCTGAACAGTTTTTGCACTGGCCACATCTATGGTCTCAGCAAGAGCCGTATCAGTATCGGCAGTTACTTGGTGCTTCAGATCCACAAAACAGATGGGTGGAAACATAACACACCACCAATTTGCACCGGCTCCCTCACCGATAATAACTTTTAAAGCTCGATAATTCCCTGCCGGAGCAATAAAATCATTGTAAGCTTTAATTGGGAAATCGAAGTCACCTATGACTGCGTTAACCGGATAAGAAAAACCTTCTGAATCTACCTTGTCTTGAGCTATTTCCTCTATTTCGGCTAAATGATCCACTAAAATTGCTTCTGCACCGGCACGATCTTTTGCTTTTAATAGATTGGGTCGTAACATGGTTACTATTTCATCTCTGACCTTCAGTTTCAAAGCTTGATCTTCTTTATTATCGCTGTTAGCAATTACGTGTAATCTGATGATTTCTTCAGGACTCACCTCTCGGGCAGTCACCGCATCAGGTGCATACATTGTTATTACTATTAAGACTATTAATCCTACTAAAGTAAATTCTAACTTTTTTTTCATTTTTAAATCCCCCCGCCATGCTTATGGTAGTAGTATTAACGGGGTAAGTTTGATCTAAACCTATGTTTTTAAGAAATTACAGAAATTTCGTTATTTTCATATTTTCCAACCACAGTATATTTATTCTTTTGACTACAGAAGGCTAAATCCCTTTCTAGACCCATCTTTACCAAATCACGTCCGTGATCTGAGCTTTTTAGCCCTTCAAAAAGAGACCATTCGAAAGCTTTGAAGGCCAGTAAAGCTGTTTTGGCAAAATCGGTTAGCTTAATCTCTTTACCCAAGGAGGAAAGTTCCTTGATGATTAAACCAGCCGTAACAAAGTCATCTAAGGAAAACTGATCTCTAGTCCCTGAGCAGATGATGGTAAGGGGTTTCCCAAATTCTAAAGCTTTTGTAGCTACGGCCTTAGCGTTTAACATTGAACCTATTAAGAGATTTTCCGAAGTTTCAGCCTCTTTTATCGCTCTGGTCCCGTTAGTGGTAGTAATAATCACAGTTTTTCCGGAGTAACTAAGCTTTTGATATTCTAAGGGTGAATTTCCTAGATCAAACCCGGATATTTTGACCGATTCTCTTTCACCCCCAAGTATGAACTTAGTTTTATCTTGCTCCTGATACTTAAAGGCATCTTCAGGGGTATAAACGGGTATCACTTTTTCACAACCATTAGCAAGGGCAGTTATGATGCAACTGGTTGCTCTTAAAACATCAATAACTATGGTTGTTTTCCCTTGGAGCTCATAATCTTTAACTAAACTTGCGGTAGGGCATAAATCAACTTTCATGGAAACCTCCTAATTTGTCTTTAGTTGTGGCTTATAGTAATATATGTTTACAGTTCGTAGGAATATCTTTATTTATTATATAATTTTACTTTAAAGGATGGAAGGGTGCTAGGTGAAAATATGTATCTGGATTTAAGTTCTTTAGGTTATTTGGCCCCGTTGGTTTCTTTTATATTAGGAACCTTGCAAGCAATTTTTCCTTATATACCCTTTGTAGTATTAGCTGGCACTAATGGCTTGGTGTTTGGCTTTTATTATGGGTTTCTAATTTCCTTCAGTGGTGCACTGTTTGGAGCTTTAATAAGTTTCTGGTTAGCCAGAAAGTGGGGTCAAGCTTGGGTGTTGGCTAAGTTTGGGGAGAAATATAAGGAGCAAATTAAACAGTTTAGCAGCGCTTATGGTTTTCGAACAGTATTAGTAGCGAGACTTATTCCGATCATACCTTCGCCTTTAATAAATGTTCTCTCAGGGGTAAGTAAAATTAAATTTAAGGATTTTACTATATCTTCGGCCATAGGTAAGTTTCCCTTTGCTGCCGTCTACACCTTAGCGGGTAATGAGATTAGTAAATCTGAGAACATAAATTTGTTTGCGATAGCTATAGCTGTAGCCTTAGTCGGATATTACACAGTTCAACATTACCGTAAAAAGAGTAAAAGCAAAAATGGCCCCAAAATTTGAGGCCAACTTTTTTACCGTAATTTTAATGCATCATAATCCTCTTTGTTTACCTGGCCATCCACTCTTAGTTTAAAATCCTGCTGAAACTTTTTTAGTGAGGCTTCGGTACCATAGCCAAAGACACCGTCTACTGATCCTTCAAGGTAGCCCCATTGTTTAAGTCTTTTTTGCACTAGCATTACATCTGATCCTCTGCTTCCATTAACTATTGTGTTTTTGACTTTGTTAACTCCGAAGGGATTACCTACTATATATACCGGTGCACCTTTGGGAATCCAAGGATAAATTTCTTCCACACTTTTATTCCACATTCTGATACATCCGTGGCTGGCATAGTTACCGATAGAGCCAGGTTTGTTAGTTCCGTGAACACCAAAAATTCCCCAGGATACGTTTAGTCCATGCCAACGAGTCCCAAAGCCTGTACCCCAATTCATAGCCTTATGCTTAACCTTCCAATTGCCAACGGGTGTGGGAGTTTCCGCTTTTCCCACTGCACAGGGATATTGCTTAAACATCTCGTTGTCGGAGAAAACTGTTAAGGTCCGTTTTGTTACATCAATGATAACTGCAATCTCTCCGGTGGGCGCAACGGGTTTCTCGTTAGTTACCGTTTTCAGTTCCAAGTTTTTTGTAATCTCAGTCCAGGTTTTTTGGTTTACAAGATTTTCGGTTGTTAAGTTATGGGTCTTCTGAAATTCGTGTAAAGCAGCGAGAGTTGTTGGTCCAAATGTACCATCTAACTTACCATTATAAAAACCTAAATCAGACAAAGCCTCTTGAAGCTCTAGGACGTCACTACCGGTTTGATTTGGAGCTTGATAGGTTATCTCGCGATGTTCTTCACAGCTACATTTGGGAGAATGCTGTGGTTGAGTCGGGTTAGCTTGAGTACCGGTAATTAAGGAAAAGTTAAAGACAATGGCGAGCACAAGGGTAACAAACGTATAAAAAATGAAGTCTTTTCCCCGCATTTTTCAGCCTCCTAATTCTTTTTTCCTAACTAAGTTTAGAATGTCAGATTTGAAAAAGATTCATGCTTCACAAATATTGGTATTTTATGTGTAATATTTAAAGTGAAATAACTTGGAGAAAATTCAAAGAAAAAGGATTTAAATAGTTTGAATAATCAATAAATTACAAGAATAATATTGTAAATAGGACAGCACTATGCTATAATTACCACATCGTGGATTTTCTCTCGAATGGAGGTGAAAAGGTTGCTAAAAGGTAGTTTAGTAGTAATATATATAATAGTGGCTTTAGGACTAATTGCATCAGTAGTTCTTCAATCTGGAAAGAGTGCTGGCTTGTCAGGAGCCATAGCTGGGGGAGCAGAATCTTTTTTTGGAAAGAAGAAAGGACTTGATGAACTACTCGTCAAGCTCACTACTATTTTAGCTGTTGTTTTCTTTTTAACATCTCTTGTATTATTTAAAGTTTGGTAGAATTTTCATTAGAATTTTAAGGGGAAGAGGAGGAGTTTGCTAAATGGAGAACATAATGTTAGCATGGATCGCCTTTGGAGCAGGGGTAATTTCTATTATCACTGCAGGGCTATTCTTAGCGAGCGTACTTAAAGAGAGCCAAGGTACGCCTAGAATGAAAGAAATATCTGAATGGATTTATGAAGGGGCTATGGCTTTCTTAAACAGACAGTATAGAACGTTAGCTCCGATTGTTATTTTAATTACTGCGGCCTTATTTTTTGTAGATCCTGCTTTATTTGCACATGGTGCTACTGCAGTTGAACTGCCACAGTCTGCCTTACCGATTTCCTTCTTAGTTGGTGCTGTTTCTTCAGCGATAGCCGGCTATGCTGGAATGGTAAGTACTACTAAGGCAAATGCAAGAACAACACATGCAGCAAGAACAAGCCTTGGAAAAGCCCTTACAGTTTCGTTCCGCGCAGGTGCGGTAATGGGTCTTTCAGTTGCTGGTCTAGCTTTAGCAGGTGTTTCTGGTTTATTCCTTCTTTATGAAAACGCAACAGTTATCAACAGTTTCGCTTTTGGTGCCAGTGCCGTTGCTCTTTTTGCAAGAATTGGTGGTGGTATTTATACTAAAGCCGCTGACGTTGGTGCTGACCTTGTTGGTAAGGTTGAAGCAGGTATCCCGGAAGATGATCCTCGTAACCCAGCAGTTATTGCTGATAACGTAGGGGACAACGTAGGGGACACTGCAGGTATGGGTGCTGACTTATTCGAGTCTTATGCAGCTACTACTATTGCAGCTATGATTATCGGTAATACCTTATTAGGTTTTGAAGGGGTTATTTACCCGTTATTAGTTGGTGCGGTTGGTATTTTCGCCGCCATTATCAGTACTTTCTTTGTACGTTTAAATAATGATGATGCTAATCCTCAAACTGCATTAAATATTGGTTTGTATGCAACAAATGCAATTACAGCTGTAGGTACGTACTTTGTTGCGACCACAATGTTTGGTGATAATGCTCTTGGAATCTGGCTTGCATTATCTGCCGGTTTAGTTACAAACCTTGCTATCGGTTACATAACAGAGCTTTACACTTCTTATCATAAGCAACCGGTTAAAGATATTGCGGAAGCTTCTATGACAGGTGCTGCCACAAATATTATTAAAGGTTTAGCTGTTGGTTTAAGAAGTACTTTCCCTCCTATGATAACTATCTCTCTTGCGATCGGAGCTTCTTATTATGCCGCAGAGAATATCGCAAATGGGTTTGGAATTTATGGAATCGCTATGGCTGCTATGGGTATGTTATCTACAGCAGGTATGGTTGTTGCGATAGACTCTTTCGGACCTGTTGCCGATAACGCTGGTGGTATTGCTGAAATGGCTGAATTAGGTCCAGAAGTTCGTAAGAACACTGATAAACTAGATTCAGTTGGTAATACAACTGCTGCTGTTGCTAAAGGTTTTGCTATCGGTTCTGCTGCGTTAACTGCTATGGCTTTATTTACAGCTTATGCTCAATCAGCAGAGATAACAGAAATCAACTTACTTGATCCTTTGGTTGTAATCGGATTATTTATCGGTGCAACTATTCCTTTCGTAGTTGCTTCTCAAGCTATGGATGCTGTTGGTAGAGCAGCCTTCGAAATGATCGGAGAAGTTAGAAGACAGTTTAGAGAGATTCCTGGTATAATGGAAGGCACTGGAAAGCCTGATTATGCTAAGTGTGTTGATATTAGTACTAAAGCTGCAATCAAAGAAATGTGGGCTCCGGGTGCTTTGGCAATCGGTACACCAATCGTAATTGGTTTCCTTTTAGGACCATTAGCCTTAGGTGCTACTTTAGCAGGTGCAACTGCTTCTGGTGTATTACTTGCAATCTTCATGTCTAATGCCGGTGGTGCATGGGATAATGCTAAGAAATATATTGAAACAGGAGCACACGGTGGTAAAGGTTCAGAAGCTCATACAGCTGCTGTTACTGGCGATACTGTTGGAGATCCGTTCAAGGATACTGCAGGTCCAGCCATGAACCCATTAATCAAGGTTATGGGTACAATTTCTTTAATCATCGCTCCAATTATTGCAAACATGTTTTAATTAGTTAAAATAGAGGGGATATAGCCTATGGCTATATCCCTTTTTTGTACTGAAGTCTAAAACTAAAGGAAGTGATTAAATTGTTCGTTCGTGTAGTAGAGATTATTTGTAAAGTTGGAATGCAGGCTGAGTTGAGAAGGGTAGGGAGAGATGTGCTGGTACCTATCAATAAGAAAGCCGGCTGTGTAGAGGTGTATTTCCTAGAACCTATTGCTGAAAATGATGACCTGGTTTTTGGTGTGGTCAGTATTTGGAAAAATAAAGAGACCTTAGAGGAAATGAAAAAGAGTGAAAGCTACCGCGCTTTGGTTGAAGAATTAGAACCTTTGATAGAGTCAATAGGGGACCATGTTTACTTTAAAAATTAAAATTAATCCAGCTGGAGTCTCCAATTAACCTTTCTGTAAATAAAGGAAAATCAAATAATTTCTCTAATATTTCCTAATAAGCACGAAATGTTGGTTTTCCGTGGGGTGGAATTGTGGAAATTAAAGTAGTTGATAAATCATTAATTAAAGATTATTTAGCTTTTTGTAAGGAAGTGTATAATCACAATCCTTACTACCGAGATACCATGAGCAGGGCTTTAGAGGATATTTTAAAGGGTAAATCGCTGATCTGTAAAAGTAGCAGGATTAGCCCTATTCTCGTGGTGGACTCGGATAAGGTTGTAGCGGCTTGTACTTTTGCTATCGTTGATCGGATGCCCGATACCCTACAGCTTACTTTTTTTGAAGCCCTAGAGAATCAGGCAAAAGCCGTGGCAAAAATCATGGATTATGGCAAGGTGCTGGCCAAAGAGCAGGGGATTAGCAAGATTTTGATCGGCTTAAATTTTCATGTCAATTACGGCTTGGGCCTTTTAGCTGACCACTATGAAACTGTTCCTAGTTTCGGTACTGCCTATAACCCCCCTTATTATATTGATTATTTTAAAGCATATGCAGATGAAGAAGTGAACCTGGTAAGCTATCTGGGTAAGATGGATAAATTCGACCTTGGAATGGATCAAAGGCTGCTTGATAGGTTAACGGCAAAGTACACTGTTAGGAAAGCTGACTTTAAGAATATCAAAAAAGAAGTAGAGATCTACACCAAGCTTAATAATCATGCTTTTAGTCAACATCGATTTTATTATGAGCGTAGATTAGAAGAGGATTTAGAACTTTTTAAGGAATTTAGACTCTTGTTAAAGGAAGAGAATCTACTAATTTTGGAGTATCAAGGAAAGCCTATTGGCTTTATGTTGTGGTATCCTGATTTTAATGAATTAATTAAACCGGGTGAAGCCATTGGCTTAAAAACCGTAATTAAAAATAAATTCTTAGCTCACAAAATTAAGAAATATAAGATTGTAGAATTGGGAGTACTGCCTGAGTTTCAGAAAAAAGGAGCCGTTATGGCCTTGTTCCAGAAATGTCGCCAACTGGTTGAGAACAGATATGAGCTTTGTGAATCAGGCTGGATATTAGAAGGAAACCTTGCTTCGAAAGGTTTTGGTCTCAGATGGACGGATGAGGAATATAAGCACTATAAAGTATTTCTAGTGCATTTAGAGGGGTAGGCCATTATGTTTAAAGTCTATTGCAAGGCGGAGCACCTGCCTGAAGTCTGGGATGAAATAGCGGGCGACAATATTTTTTTACATAGAAATATCCTTATAAAGCTAGAAGAAGAAAACCCGTGTAGTCAATTATATCATCTTAGTGAGCAGGAAAAGATTGCTCTCGTGTCCTATAAACTGAGAATTAATCTATTCACCTTTACTAAGAATTTCTCTTTAACCACACAAGCGAATATTATTGGGGTACCCATGTCTGTGGCTAAAAGTGGCTATGCTTTTGGTGATCAACAAGGTAAGGGCAACGGCCCTAGTGATCTGAGTAAAGGGGCAGTTTTTAGTACCTATATTAAGTCTCTTAAAGGCTTTTGGTTGCTTCTAAATGCCGATGATCAACTAAGCTTAAGCCAAGGTAATACGCTGCCTAGCTGCAAAATGGAAGTTCGCTGGGAATCCTTTGAGGCTTATCTTGAAAGCATGAGAAGCCATTATCGCTATAGATTTAAAAGGGCTCTGCAAAGGTTTGCCGGCATTAAGGTAGAAGAGTTAGAGAATAATAGTTGTTTTGATGAAGAGCTGTATCGGCTGTATTTAAATGTTTATGAACGTTCTAAGGAGAAGCTCGAAAAACTCCCCATGGGGTTTTTTACAAGCTTCCCCGCTAAGATACTTAAATTTACTATTAACGGGCAAGTAGTGGCTTTTGTACAATTAGTGGAAAATGGTGAGGAGCTAATATTTCTATTTGGAGGATTTAAGCACAGTATAAATCAAAAGTATGATTTATACCTAAATATGCTATTGCAAATAGTGGCTTACGGACTGCGCAAAGATTTTACACAGATCGACTTTGGGCAGACCACCGAAGAGACCAAGCTTAAACTGGGTGCTTTGCAACAGCCAAAGCATCTATACGTGCACCACGGTAATAGGTACATAAATGCTTTATTAAGTAAGTTGGTTGGTAAGTTTTCCTATCGGCATTATCAGGTTTCTCATAAAGTTTTTAAGTAGTTTAAGAATCAGTCATTGAGGAGGAAGTGGATGAAGGTCCTGCTAGTAAAGTGCCATAAAAGAACTATGTTTTCTATACTAGAGCCCATTATTACGGAACCCTTGGAGCTAGAGTATCTAGCAGGCCTTCTAGAAAACCTGAATGTCCAGCATAAAATCTACGATCAGCTGTTAGAAGGAGGGACTTTTACACAGGTTTTTCAAGCCTATCGACCCGACATACTGGTCTTAAGCGGATATATAACGGCAGTAGATACCATCATCAACTATGCTCAGTATGCCAAGAGTAGAGTTGCTAAGATTAAAATAGTTGTGGGTGGGGTTCATGCTGAGATAAATTACGACGACTTTTTTATGGATAGCGTAGACTTTGTTGTGCACTCTGATGGAATCAATACCTTTGCAAAGCTGGTGAATAATCACTTTGCGCTAGAAAAGGCTAAAGCCATCAAGGGTATTGCCTTTCATGACGGGGATAAATGGCAGGTCAACGATAAAGTTGAGACTGTGCTCGAAAATATGCCCCTGCCAAATAGAAGTTATTTTGAAAAATACCAAAGCAGGACTAAATACCTGAATTATAGCCCAGTGGCGCTAGTTAAGACAGCCTTAGCCTGTCCTCATAAGTGTAATTTCTGTTACTGTAGGCTTTTGAACCAGGGAACTTATGCAATTCGGAGCATCGAGGCGGTAGTTGAGGAAATTAAGGGCATAAATTCCGAGTATATCTGGATCGTTGATGATAGCTTTCTGTTAGATCGGGAAAGAATCTTAAGCTTTATCACTGAAATTGAAAAACAAGGAGTAAAAAAGAAATTTATTGCCTATTCCAGGGTTGATTTTATCGCTAAAAACGAAGACATTATCAAGAAACTGGCGGATGTTGGTTTCTTTGAGCTGATTGTAGGCATGGAGGCAGTAGAGGATCAAAGACTGGCAGAGTTCAATAAACACTGTTCCTCTGACCAAAATATGCAGGCAGTAAAAATCCTTAAGCAGAATAATATCAGGTTGACGGCTTTATTCATCGTAGGACTAGATTTTACCCTCAAGGATTTTAGAAGGCTTAGTGGCTGGATTAAGCAGATGAACCTTGAATGTTATACCTTTTCCATATTTACACCCTTAAAGGGCACAGAGCTATATCAGGCTTATGAAAACCAAATCAGCACCAAAGATCATACTAAATATGACTTTTTACATTTGACCATTAAGCCTTCTAAAATGAATGCTGCTTTTTTTTATCTTAATTTCTATTTGCTCTATGTAGAGCAATTTCTAAGGAGTGACTATATCAGGAGTTTTATCACGACGACGTGCCGACGATTCCTGAAAAACACCTTTAAATCTGGAGGTAAGCCATGAGTAAAGAGGCAATCTGGGACTACTGGGCCAAGCATTATGAACAACTTTGGGTGCAAAAATATTCGCTGGGTCCTACTAGGCGAGAAATATTGTTGTTTTTAGAAAGGCAGATAAAGGCGGGGGAGACCTACCGAATCCTCGACGTAGGCTGTGCCACAGGACAACTACTTAGGGAGATTAAAGAGAAATTCCCAGATCACAAGCTGGAGCTCTTTGGGATAGATTACTCTCAGGCCATGATCCAACGAGCCAGAGAACAGGATAATAGTATTAATTATAAACAAAGGGATGTAAGGGATATTAGAAGTTTGACCGATCATTTTGATATTATCCTTTGTACTCATTCCTTTCCCTACTATAAGGACCAAGCAGATGCCATCAATGGGTTTAGCCATTGTTTAAATAGTGGCGGATATCTTCTTTTAGCCCAAGCTTCAGAAAATAATCTTTATGACCGGCTAGCTCTGTCTTTAGTGAAGCTTACCACAGGCACGGCCAATTATCCAAGTATCCAGGCTATCTTAGGTATGACGGAACGTCTTTTTAAATGTGAAAGTATCACCAGGATAAAGGAACGGTTTTTCATGCCCTCTATTTATTTTTTTAGCTTAACTAAAAGAAATATTGAACAAGGGGAAGGCCACGAATGATTGTCCTGTTGATAAGGCCTAAACCCAGCAAAGAGACCATTGGCTTACAATATGTTATGGTTTGCGAACCACTAGAGCTAGAATATCTGGCTGCGAATATCGATAGAAAAGATGTCAAGATTGAAATTATCGATATGATTTTAGAAAAAAAGCCCTTGGAACACTTTTTAGAAAAGTACAAGCCCGATGTTGTAGGTATGAGTGGCTATATCACCCATGTTAGAGTGATTCAGGACTACGCCAAAAGAATTAAAACAGTATGCCCTAAGTGTAAGGTTGTGGTGGGGGGAGTTCATGCAGAAGTCCTGCCTCAAGATTTTGTGAGCGACCAGATTGATTTTATTGTCGAGGCCAATGGACCAAAAACTTTTAATAAAATCTGCACAAACATCGAGAGCACAAACATTGAGGGCACCTACAGAGCAGGAAAAAAGAGTCTTAAGGAGACCACTTTTACCTATGCTTTGCCGGATCGAAGCAAGGTCGCAAAGTATAAAGATAAGTATTACTATATGTTCCATAAGCCCTGTGCCTTAATTAAAACTTCCTTTGGCTGTCCCTACAACTGCAGTTTTTGCTTTTGCAAAGAAATTACGGAAGGTAAATACTTTACCAGGAGCATCGACTCCGTAATCGAGGAATTAAAGGCAATACCTGAAACAGAAATTTACATTGTGGATGATGATTTTCTCTTTTCAAGGGAGCGAATCTTAGAGTTTTGCCGGAAACTGCAGGAACATGGAATTGAAAAAAAATTTCTTGTTTACGGCCGAACTGATTTCATCTGTAAGCATGAGGATGTCCTCAAGATTTTTCAGGCTAATGGACTTCAAGCGGTCATTGTCGGACTAGAATCCTTTAAGAACGAGGATTTAGCCGAATATAATAAACGCACCAGCATCCAAGAAAATGAAGAGGCCATTAGGATTTTACAACGGCTAGACATCGAGGTCTATGGAACTTTGATCTTAGGCATGGATTTTTCGAAAGACGATTTTCGTGGCCTCTATAATTGGTTAAAAAAGATGAATTTAATTTTCGTTAATTTGCAGCCACTGACCCCTCTACAAGGGACGGAAATTTATGAGCATTATCAAGAGGAATTAATCGTACCTAGGGAAGAGTTTGAAAAATGGGACTTGGCGCATCTTGTTTTAAAGCCAAAAAAGCTGACCATACGCCGATATTATTTTGAAATGGTAAAGTTATATTACAAGATAACAATAAGGCCCGGAAATGCCCTGCGGCTAGTCAAGAAGTACGGCTTCAAGGAAGTGTTGAAACTCTCTCTGGGCAGTAGCGCTGTAACCCTACAGTATCTACAAAAAATATTAAGGGGTAAATAAAGATGAAAAAACTGTTGCTGATCCAAAGCACTCCCTATGATTCTTGTCGAATACCTATCAAAAAGAAAAAGCTTTACTTTGTAGGCTTAGGGATACCCCTTTTGGCGGCTTTAACACCCCGGGACTGGGATGTAGAAATTATCTTGGAAACTATTGAGGACATTCCTTTTGATACAGATGCAGAGCTAATTGCTATCGGCTCCATGGGACATGCCATTATTCGTTCCATCGATATTGCTACAGAGTTCAGGAAAAGGGGTAAAACCGTGATTCTTGGAGGCTATATGGCTAGTCTAATGGCAGAGGAAGCCACCCAATACTGTGACAGTGTAGTAATTGGGGATGCAGAAAATGTTTGGGAAAAGGTCCTCCGAGATTATGAAGCAGGCGATTTAAAGGCTGTTTATCGCGAAGAATTAGAAGTTCTAACCACCCCGATGCCAAGGTTTGATTTGATCCTTGATAAGAATATCGGTGACTTTTTACCTGTTCAGGCAGGTCGGGGCTGCCCCAATTCCTGTAGTTTTTGTTCAGTCTACTGCCTCTATAAAAACAAGTATTTAAAAAGAGAGATAGCAGAGGTTGTCCGAGATATTGAACAGGTCAAGAGACTGGGCTTTAAGAAATTTTTATTATTAGATGATAATATCATAGCGGATAGGGGTTACCTTATTAAGCTCTGCCAAGAAATCATGCGGCTGAATATGCAGTGGGCCTCTCAGTGCTCGATTAAGATCGGCGAGGACAAAGAGTTATTGCAGCTTGTGGCAGAGAGCGGTTGTATCACTTTAAGCTTTGGACTTGAAAGTATTTCTGCTGAAAGCCTTAAGGAAATGGATAAGGCTTGGGCTGATCCAACTAAATATGCTGAACTAATCAAGAGTATTCAAGAGGCGGGCATTGACGTATCCACGGAAATGGTAGTAGGAGCCGATGGAGACACCATCCAGTCTATCAAAGATACAGCCACCTTTATTCGAGAAAATAAGGTGGTAGTGCCAAGGTTTTATATTCTGACCCCCATCCCGGGCACGAAATATTATGATATCTTGAAGAGTCAAAATAGAATTTACAAGGAAGATATCTATTCCTATAACGGTAGTGAGGCCGTTCACGTACCCAAAAACATGAGTCCTGAGGAACTTACCCAAGCCTACTGGGAGCTCTATACAGAGGTTTTTTCTCTTAGATCTATAGTCAAGCGAACCATAATCAGAAGTGATTTTTTCAAAAAGATGGACAGATACTTATTTTATTTTCTAATCAACTTATATTACCGGTATCAAATCAAGCAAAAGATTACACCCAATATAATTTAGATAATTTAGGGAGATTAAGATGATGAAGGTACTATTGGTAAGGCCCCCAAGAATTAAACAGGCTATTGCTTTGGGTGAGTTTATGTATAGTGAACCCATTGGTTTGGAAATGGTTTATGCAATGTTAGAGGATAGTTATCAGGTGGAAATCCTAGATCTAATGTCTGAGAAGACTGAGATTGAGGCTAAACTAAGGGAATATCAGCCCCAAGTTGTAGGCATTACCACCTTGTGTATAGATGTGCCAACAGTTATAGAACTGGCAGAGCGAGTGAAAAAATACGATCCGAAGCTGGTTACTATCATCGGGGGAACACAGACTTTTTTAAACAGTAAAGCGTTTTTTATTGATATTGTAGACCATGTAATGCAATATACCACAACTAAGAACATTAAAGAGTTGTTTAAATATCTGGAAAGAGGAGGCGAAACCCTACCCCGGATTGATGGTATTTGTAGCCGGGTACACGGGTTTAAGACTACGGGTAAGAAGGGCAATAATGAATATGTTCACCCCAATAGAGCCTCGACAGCCAAATACAGAAAAAATTATTCCTATTTCGGTTATAACCCTTCCGCTATCATGGGAACGGCTCAAGGTTGCTCAAAACTATGCCGATTTTGCTTACGGTGGAGAATCGAAGGCCCGTCGGAAGAGTATTTTCCGATGGATTTTGTGAAAGAAGAGATTAAAAGTATTCAGGAAGAAACGATTATGATTTTTGACAATGATTTTCTCCACAATGCAAATCGGCTCAGAGAGCTCTGTGACTTTCTGGAGAAAGAAGGCATCCGCAAAAACTTTATTTGCTATGCCAGTGTCAGCAGTATTCTTAAAAATCAAGAAGTAATCGAGAGGTTTCGGGCCTTCGGTTTAAAGGCAGTACTAGTGGGCTATGAGACCTTTAAGGATGAAGAACTAAAAAGATATGAGAAAAAGTCTAACATTGAGGATAATCTGGCTGCCAGCAGGTTTTTAAAGAAAGTTGGCGTGGACGTCTGGGCCTCTTTCATGCTCCATCCTGATTGGAGTACTGCAGACTTTAAAGCCTTTCGAAGCTATTTAAAGACTCTAAATCCAGAAGTTACAAGCTTTTCACCGCTAACTCCCTTCCCCAATCTTCCATTATACAAAGAATATCAAGACAGACTACTGGTGAGCAAGGAAGACTTTGAAAAGTGGAGCTTTGGCCAGGTAACCATCAGGCCTTCGAAGATGAGCCTTAGAAGGTATTACTTCGAGACCCTTAAGACTAATCTCTATGTAAATTTGCCTCTTAAAAATGTCAGTTACATGATTAAAAAGTTCGGTATCTTTAGCGTATTTAGACTTTTCAGGGGTTCGATTAGCTTGTTTGTGAAGTATCTAAAATTAATGGCCAAAACTTAAGCGAATAAAAGACCACTATTTACGCTACGGACCTCACTAATACCGTTACCGGAATCAAAGATTCCGACTGTATTACGTATCGAGTCCCGCTTAAAATAGCGGTCTTTATTTTTGGGTTTTTCATAGCCTAGATAATTTTTTTTAGTTTATTTTAAATTAGTTGTAATATTTTCCCAAATTCCTCATATATATAAATGTAGACAACCATTAATATATTAGAAAGGAGGATGGGAAGTGATGGTAGTAAAAATTGATAAAAGAATGGCCAAGCTTTTTGCCTGTTTGACAATTGTTCTTTTTCTATTTACCCTATCAGGCTGTTTAACGAGAGCCATTGAAGGGGACAAGGAGGGCGCAAAAGATCCAGTAGAAAATACCGACGAGTTGGTAGATTTTACTGACGTGACTGATGAGGATCCTGCTGCAGAAGATACAATTGGAGATGAATTGACGGATGCTACTGAAGGGGAAGAGGCTACAACTGGTGATGTTACTGGTACAAGCCCGACCAAGAAGGTCAAAGTTACCTTATACTTTAGTGACAAGGATGGCAAAAATTTAGTAGCTGAAACTCGCGAAATCAGTGGTGTTGAAGGCTTAGCTAGAGCAACTATGGAAGAACTAATTAAAGGACCACAAGGTAAAGACCTTAAACCTACCATTCCTGAAGGAACTAAATTGCTTGATATCAATATTAAAGCTGATGGTAAGGGAATTGTGGATTTAAGTAGGGATTTAAAGTCCAAGCACTCTGGCGGTTCAACAGCAGAATTATTAACAATATACTCTATAGTTAATACCTTTGCTCAGTTTGATACCGTAGATGAAGTTCAAATTCTCGTTGGAAGCCAAAAAGTCGACTCCTTAGCGGGTCATGTTGAACTGACTAAGGGCCTAAAGGCTGATGAATCCTTAGTTAAATAGTTTTACCCTAACTTAAAATATGCCAAGAAGCTGTTGACTTATGTCAATAGCTTCTTTTTTTACTTCAGGAATGTATATTTCTTGTCTTTGTATAACTACGCCTTCGAATTAACTTTAATGTTTATGTGTGTCAGTATAAAGAAAAAATATTTGGAGTGAAAAATAGGAAGGAATTACCTCTTTTATGCCGAAAAAGGTAGAAGTAAGTTGAACTAGTTTTCGGTTGAGGAGGAGTATATGTTTACTAATATTTGCAGAACAAAAAAGTTAATTACTTTCTTCACGCTAGTTTTCTTTATAATCAGCCTAAATTGGGATACTATCACCTTTGGTAGTGAACAACAAGCTGTAGTAACGGGAAGTTATGTAAATATCAGGTCTGGACCGAGCACAAGCTATGCGCGGATCGACTTAGTCTATAAAGATGATAAATTGACGGTTCTAGAGAAAAAGAAGGCTTGGTATAAAGTAAAACTCTCTAATGGCAAGATTGGTTGGATTGCCGGTTGGTTAGTTTCCATAAATAAAACTACTGTTCCCACTGAAACAAAGGTTGATTGGAAAACTTATGAACGCCTAGGGACGGTTATCGGTAGCACCGTGAATATCAGGAATGGTCCAAGCACAAGTTATTCAATCCTGTCTAAAGTGACTAAAGGAACTCAGCTTGGTATCAATGAAGCAAAGGGCGACTGGTATAACATTACTCTGGCCAATGGAAGTAAAGGGTGGATAGCAGGTTGGCTTATAAATGTGTCTAAAAATCCAAGTTTTACTAGTCCTTCTGCACCAGCACCAACCCCAACACCAACTCCAAGTCCAACACCACCATCAAGAGGGGACACTGGAGACAGTAATAATCCTAGCTCTAAGCAGAACGCTAGTGTTACAGGAACAATTGTAAATGTAAGAACAGGAGCTGGGACTAATTATGCAAAAGTAACTCAGGTTAAACAGGGAGATACTTATGCTGTTCTCGACACTAAAGATGGCTGGTATAAAATACAGCTTCCTGGCAGTAAAGAAGGTTGGATCGCTGGCTGGTTAGTGCAAATTAACCAAGTTACCTCCACAAATCCAGAGCCTAGCCCAAATATAACTCAAATCGGTGTAGTCACTGGTACTACTGTAAATATTCGAAAAGGTCCAAGCACAAGCTATGATCAACTTGCGCAGGTTAAAAAAGGGGATCAGCTGAATATCTTGGAAGAAAAAGACGGTTGGTACAAAATAACAACTTCTAATATAAAGGAAGGCTGGATTGCCGGATGGTTAGTTGAAGTTAAAGTTGACGAAAAGATTATCCAAATTAGTCTGAGTGAAAAGTCAGGCGCTCCGGTATTAATCCTAGCAGGTAATGAAAAGCTAACCTATACAGTAAATGAAAATACTAATTCCTTAGAGATAGTTTTCCAGAAGAAATATAAGGTTGAAGGGTTAGATAACCTTAAGCTTATTGAACCTTACAAGGAGATTAAGGTTTTAGATGGTGAGATTAGTAAAATTTATATAGGTTTAAATACTAATTCCCACCAGGTAGTCTTATCCCAGGATAAACAAGTACTCAATATAATTTGTCAGGGAACTGCGCTTAAAGGTAAAAAGATTATTTTAGATCCCGGTCATGGAGGACTAGATCCAGGAGCTGTAGGTCCAACCGGTTATAGAGAGAAAGAATTTAACTTAAACACTGCGCTAAAGCTTAAGGATGTTCTTGAACTGGCTGGAGCTGAAGTGGTTTTATCTAGGTCAAGTGATGTAAATGTTTCATTACTTACTAGGTCAACTCAGGCCAATACAACTCAAGCAGATATTTTTATAAGTATCCATGCTAACGCATCTACCAGTTCCAGTGTTAAGGGCACTAAAACCTTTTACTATGCACCGAGTTCAAGTTCCAAACTTTATGCCCAGTTGACGCAAAGGAAAAAACTAGCGGAGTTAGTTCAGCTTGAAATGGTAAAAGGATTGCAGCGAAAAGACATGGGAATTGCTCAAGAAAATTTCTCGGTACTTCGAGAAACTAATATGCCGTCAATTTTAGTGGAAGTGGCCTTTCTGTCTAACCCGGAAGAAGAAAAGTTGCTACAGTTAGATGAATTTCAAAACAATGCTGCTTGGTCAATAGCCAACGGCATCGTCCAATACTTTGAATAGCTCAAAAATGAATGCATGCAAATATGAGAATCAAATTTGCGTGCATCTCTTGTTTCTGCTAAAATTAAGCATAAGTGTATAGGTGGGCCTTAACAGGTCGGCCATTTTTTTTCGCATACAAGAAAGCTAAAATTTAGGGTACTACTAAACTTTGTAGGGTAGATCCCGCATAAGAAAAACTAACTCAGCATATTGCGCTATCGAAGTTTTTCTAACGTCATTAAAATTGAGGTGCAAAGCAGTGGAATTATTACTAGGATACCTATTCATCTTTGGAGCAAGGGTAGTTGATGTTTCGTTAGGGACAGTACGTACCGTAATGATTATAAGAGGACGCCGATTCCAAGCAGCGGTCTTGGGATTTTTTGAAGTAATAGTATACATATTAGCTTTGCAAATAGTTGTGGATAATCTTGATAACCTACCTAATCTATTAGCTTACGCTTTGGGTTTTTCAACAGGTAATTTCGTTGGAAGTTATATTGAAGAAAAGATGGCTTTAGGCTTTTTAACGGTTCAAATAATATCTAAATGCGATCACCATCATGCTCTGTTGCAGGATTTGCGCAATAGTGGTTTTGGAGTTACGGTAATCGAGGGTCAGGGTAGAGCTGGCAAGCGTTATATCCTGAATATAATTATTAAACGAAAGGATTTAAAACGGTTAAATAAAATAGTTGATCAGTGGGATGTGGGAGCCTTTACGACCGTTTTAGATACGCGTGGTCTTAAGGGCGGGTTCATTAGAAAAGCTAAGTAAACATATAATAGCTATTAGGGAGTTGTCAAAGTGGATTGTTTTGGTATAAAAATTGACCGCAAAAGCAAAGTGCCAATTTATCTGCAATTAAAAGAGCATATAAAAAAGATGATTGAAGAGGGTAAATGGAGTGTAGGCAAAAAAATACCAACTGAAAGAGAGCTAGCTGAGTTTTTAAAGGTTAGTAGAAATACAATCGGAACCGCTTTCCGGGAACTAGAACACGAAGGGATTTTATCATCTACCCAAGGGAAAGGTACCTTTGTTAGTGATTCAGACATTTTATTCAAAAAAGAAGGCAACAAAGATCGTTTGTTACGGATAATAGATGTATCCTTAGAGGAAGCCATGGAACTTGGTTTTACGATTGATGAGTTTTTGGCAATTACCATTAACAGAATTAAAATGAAAAAGGAATTTTTAAGGACTGTCAAGATTGCTTTAGTAGAGTGCAATAAGGAACAATTAGAGCATTTCATTAAAGAAATCAATTTGGGTTTTGGAATGAAAATTATTCCGGTACTTTTGCCTGACTATAGAAAGGATATCGCTAAAACAAACAAGTCCTTGGAAGAAGTCGATATTGTAATTACAACCTTCTTCCATTTACAAGAGGTTAAAGCACTTTTAAATGACGAAGGAAAAGAGATTATAGGAATAGCTTTAAACCCACATCTAGAAACTATAGTTAAAATAGCACGTTTGCCTGAGGGAAAAAAAGTCGGGGTTATCTGTCTATCTAATAATTTTGTTGTTAAAGTATTAGGCTCGCTCAAAACTGCGGGTCTAGAACATATGGAATTTAAGACTACAATAACCAAAGATAAAGAAGAACTGATTGAGTTCTTACAAGACTTAGATGCGGTAATTGTATCACCAACGCGGAAAAATGAAATTCAAGAACTGATTAGAGATAATGTGAAAATAATTGAGTTTCGCTTTGTGCCAGATGCAGGTTCGATTAATGTGTTGAAAACCAGCTTGATTGAATTAAAGAAAAAATAGGGGAGGGGGAGTTAAATTGAAACAAAACGCCATTGGGGTCTTTGATTCGGGAGTGGGCGGTTTGACAGTGGTTAGGGAGTTACAGAAACAACTTCCCGGCGAAAAGATTATCTATTTTGGTGATACTATTCATGTCCCTTATGGATCTAAAAGCAGAGCAGAACTTATCAGGTATGCCAACGAAATTACAGATTTTCTAACTCAAAAAGGTATAAAGATGTTAATTGTAGCCTGTAACACAAGCTCCTCCGTATCCATTTGTGGGTTGCAAGAAAAGCATTTCTTTCCCATTGTGGGAATGGTTGTTCCGGGTTCGAGGGGGGCAGTAAAAGCAACAAAAAATAAAAGAGTTGGGCTAATTGCCACTGAGGCTACGGTTAGAAGTAAAACCTATGAATTGACTTTGCAAAGCTTTGATAGCGGCGTGGAAGTTTTTAGTCAAGCTTGTCCCAAATTCGTCCCTTTAGTAGAAGCGGGACTTACTAATTCCAAGGAAGCTTGGGAAGCTGCAAGAGAGTATTTAGAACCTTTAAAGGCAGCTAATATTGATACACTTATTTACGGGTGTACTCACTATCCCTTCTTGGCCAAGGTGATTTCTAAAATCATGGGGCCAGACATTACTTTGATTGATCCTGCTTATGAAGCGGTAGTTGAAGCAAAGACTATCTTAATAGAACAAGGTATGCTTAGTTTACATAGAGGGGCCCAAAGTCATGAATTTTTCGCCAGTGGAGATGCGGCTTCCTTTTATAAAGTTGGCAGACACTTTGTAGGCGATATTTTAGAGAAGGTTGATCAAGTATGCTTAGATTAGAAAATAAAATAATCGGAATTACTACCACAGTACCTGCTGAGGTTATATTTGCGGCAGGTTTTAAGCCAGTAGATATCAATAATATTTTTATTACCCATCCTAAGGCACAAAATCTAGTGGAGGATGCTGAAATTGCGGGTTACCCTAGAAATCTTTGTGGGTGGATAAAGGGTCTTTATTCTACAGTTTTAGCTACTGAGGATATTAAGACTATAATTGCTGTTACCCAAGGAGACTGCAGTAATACTCATGCCTTGATGGAAACGCTACAGCTTCAGGGTGTGGTGACGATACCCTTTAATTATCCTTATGATAAGGATAAGGATATGTTAAAACTGCAAATTGATAAGCTTATTGAAACTTTAGGAACTGATTGGGAGTCTGTTGCAGTAGCCAAACAGAGACTAGACAAAATAAGAAAAAAAGTATGGGAAATTGATTCTTTAACCTGGCAAGGAAATCAAGTCAGCGGTTTTGAGAATCATCTTTTCCAGGTATGTTGCAGTGACTTTGAAGGTGACTGCGATATTTTCGAAAAGAAGGTTGATGACTTCTTGGCCAATTTAAGTCAAGCTAAGGAGCACCATGAAGATATTCGTTTAGGCTATATTGGTGTCCCCCCTATCATACCCGACTTATATGAGTACATTGAAAGCGCTGGAGCCAGAGTTGTCTTTAATGAGGTACAACGTCAATTTAGTATGCCTTTTGAAACTGAGGACCTGGTAGAGCAATATTCATTATATACCTATCCGTATGATGTGTTTAGTCGTATCGAAGACATCAAAAGGGAAATTGAAAAAAGAAATCTAGATGGAATCATTCATTACACGCAAAGTTTTTGTTTTCGGCAAATTCAAGATTTGATAATTAGGGAAAAAATTGATATACCTATTTTGACTTTAGAGGGAGACAGGCCCTCAAGGCTTGATGCCAGAACGAAGATGAGACTGGATGCTTTCGTAGAAATGCTGAGGTGATATATTTTGCTATGCGGAATAGATTTAGGCAGTCGAAACGTAAAGATTGCCTTAATGGAACAGGGTGTGCTAAAGGACTTTTTAAAATTCGATACCATTGAATTTTATCGGAATTTCGGACGTAAAGAAAATGACCAGCTTGTGATTGACTTTGAAAGAATAGGTCTCAAAGACATAACGGAGGCAGTGTCAACAGGCTATGGACGCAATACTTTAAATTTAAAGGATGCTACTAACATTCCGGAGCTTAAGGCTCACATGCTCGGAGCCAATTTTCAGACCGGACAACAGGACTATACCTTGCTTGATTTAGGTGGACAAGATAGCAAGATTATTAAAGTGCGTAAGGGAAAAATGGTAGATTTTTTAACTAATGATAAATGTGCTGCCAGCTCCGGGCGTTACTTGGAAAATATGGCTGCGGTTTTAGGGATTAGTCTTGAGGAATTAAGTAAACATTATAAGGAGCCTGTTGATTTAGATTCCACTTGTGCTGTATTTGGTGAATCCGAGTTAATCGGTAAGATATTAGAAGGGTATAGTATCGAAGAGCTTTGTGCCGGCGTAAATTATACTATTTTTAAACGTGTCCAACCTCTATTAAGACAATTAGGTAGTGAGAGGTTAATCTTTACGGGTGGAGTAGCTTTAAATAGTGCTTTGGCTGAAATTATAACTATGAAAACAGATATGGAAATAATAATTCCTAAACATCCTCAATTTAATGGGGCTATCGGATGTTGTATTCAGGCTGCTGGTTTAAAAGGAGGTAGTTAGGTTGGAGATTACAGTTTTGGGTTGTTGGGCTCCTTACCCAGCTCCAGGTGGAGCCTGTCCCGGTTACTTAGTAAAATCGGGCCAAAAGTCTGTTTTGTTAGACTGCGGTAATGGCATTTTAGGCAAGCTACAAGAGCATCTTGATTTTAGAAGGCTCGATGCCGTGCTTATTAGCCACCTTCATCCCGATCATTATCTCGACCTTTTTCCTTTGCGCCATGCGATTGAAGGTTCTTTAAGAGATGGCACAAGGAAGGCGAAATTGAAGTTATTTCTACCCTCTCAACCTAGGGAAACTTTTATCCAGCTTTATAATTTTAAAAATGCTTTTGAAATTATTCCTATCGAAGCTTTAGCTGTAACTGAAAGAATAGAAGAAGAGGAAGTTAGAGAATTTAAACTGAGTGACTTCTGCACAGTTAAGTTCTTCCCCACAAAACATCCAATGTTGACCTATTCGATAGTTATTGAAGAAAGCGGAGCTAAGTTAAAAAGGTTTGCTTATTCAGGTGACACTGGTTATAAACAAAGCCTGATAGAATTTTGGCACAAGGCAGACCTGTTACTGGTAGAAGCAAGTCTGCAAGAAGAACATAAAGAGATGACTAAATTAGGCCATTTAACAGCCAAAGAAGCGGGGCAATTAGGTCAGGCAGCTCAAGTAGAAAAGCTTGTCTTAACTCATTTTTGGCCTGAATTTGATCTTCAAATTAGTGCTCAAGAAGCCGAAGCAGGTTTTACTCGAGAAGTGGAATTAGCTGGGACTGGAAACAAACATATTATATGATGATACCTATATAGAAGAAAAGGGAGGAATTTTATTTTGGAACGTATAGATGGCAGAGTGGCTGATCAAATAAGACCAGTTAAAATTACTAGAGACTATATTAAATATCCTGAAGGGTCAGTTTTAATTGAAATCGGAAATACAAAGGTGATTTGTAATGCTACGATTGAGGACAGAGTGCCACCTTTCTTAAAGGGTCAAGGAAAGGGTTGGGTTACGGCGGAATATTCTATGCTGCCAAGGGCCACTCAGTCGAGAACCGCTAGAGAATCTGCTAAAGGGAAAGTCACAGGTAGAACTCAAGAAATACAGCGTTTAATAGGTAGATCTTTGCGTTCTGTTGTGGATTTAGTAGGTTTAGGAGAAAAAACCATCTGGATTGACTGTGATGTTATTCAGGCTGATGGTGGAACTAGAACAGCCTCCATTACCGGTGCTTATGTAGCAATGGTTTTGGCAATGCAAAAACTAAAAGCAAAGGGATCTTTAGCGAAAATACCGGTTATCGACTATTTGGCGGCGGTAAGTGTAGGTATTGTTAAAGATGAAATTCTACTGGATTTATGCTATGAGGAAGATTCCCAGGCTCAAGTTGATATGAATATTGTTATGACCAAGGGCGGCAAATTCGTAGAAGTTCAAGGTACAGCAGAAGAAGCCCCCTTTACTAAGGAAGAAATGGAAAAACTTTTAGATATTGCGCAAAAAGGAATTACTGCTCTGGTTAAAGCGCAAAAAGATGTATTAGGCAATTTGGATTAAGTGTGGGGTGATCCTTTGAAAAAGGTAATTTTAGCTACTAATAATCAGGGCAAGGTAAAAGAACTTGAAAGTATGCTTACTGACTTTGAAGTTGAAATATTATCTCTAAAGGACTTTCCTGAGTTACCGGAAGTTGAGGAAGATGGAAAAACTTTTGAAGAGAATGCCTTGAAAAAGGCTCGAGAAATATGTGTCCAAACTGCCTGCATTACGATTGCTGATGACTCCGGTCTAGAAGTAGATGCTTTAGATGGTCAGCCAGGAGTATATTCAGCAAGATTTGCAGGAGAACTTAAAAGCGATGCTGCTAATAATGAAAAATTACTACGGCTTTTAAAGGATGTCCCGGAAGCAGAAAGGACAGCAAGATTTAGGTGTGTGATAGCAGTAGTTACACCTCAAGGGAAAGAACGATTTTTCGATGGTGCCTGTGAAGGCGTAATAGGTCACGCGGCAAAGGGAGCAGAGGGTTTTGGTTATGATCCTCTGTTTATCGTGCCTGCCTATCATAAAACCTTTGCCGAACTAGGCTTAGAAACCAAGAACAAAATAAGCCATAGGGGTAAAGCCTTTGAAAAGACCGTCGAATATCTTAGGGAGATTTTAAGGACATAATTTACTTGATCATAAACGGAGGTGATGGTTTGCGACTCGGTGTTTTAAGTGATACCCATGGCAGGATTGAGATTGCCATACAAGCAATTCAGGAAATGGGTGAGATTGACCTCTTAATTCATGCAGGTGATCATTATAATGATGCCATAAGTATCGGAGAAAGATTAAAAATCGCCGTTGAAGCAGTAAAAGGGAATTGTGATCATTTTTTAAAAGTATCTGAAGAGAAAACCTTAGAAATTGAGGGCAAGAAGATTTTTTTAACTCATGGTCATAAGTTTAATGTAAAAAGCAATTATCTAAATCTAAAGTATAAAGGCTTGGAGCTAGATGCAGATTTAGTTATTTTTGGTCATACTCATATTGCAGAGATTATTGAAGAGGAAAAAATTATGTTATTCAATCCGGGCAGTATTGCCTTGCCGAGGTTTAAAAAGTATGGCACATATGGTATAATAGAGATTACAAAGAATGAAATCAAGCCGTATATTAAAGAATTTAGTGGTGAATAATATATGGCATGTCAGTAAAACTGCTTGTCTGTAGGGTTTTCTGATTGGATAAAAAAGCTAAAAAACTTTTTAATAAAAAGTGTTGACGACTAACTGATTTTAAGTTATACTAACACTTGTCAGTTCGACGGGGCAACGTTGAAAGACAATAAAGATCGGGATGTAGCGCAGTTTGGTAGCGCACTTGGCTTGGGACCAAGGGGCCGCAGGTTCGAATCCTGTCATCCCGACCATCTTTTAAAAACCAAATATGCGGGTGTTGCTTAATGGTAGAGTTCTAGCCTTCCAAGCTAGCTGCGTGGGTTCGATTCCCATCACCCGCTCCA
>JUEG02000634.1_pt1 | contig 29074 bp, 27 predicted proteins | sample 432341 | NCBI WGS metagenome assembly JUEG02 (sample SAMN02953476, study PRJNA257561) | rock porewater metagenome | biome: terrestrial; feature: Opalinus Clay rock; material: porewater; isolation source: Opalinus Clay rock BIC-A1 borehole | place: Switzerland: Mt Terri URL, St-Ursanne ... | reverse complement strand
CGGGCTCATAACCCGAAGGTCGTAGGTTCAAGTCCTACTCCCGCAACCAAATATGGCGGTGTAGCTCAGCTGGCTAGAGCATACGGTTCATACCCGTAGGGTCCGGGGTTCAAGTCCCTGTGCCGCTACCATAATTTTATAAAGATGGCCCCTTGGTCAAGCGGTTAAGACACCGCCCTTTCACGGCGGCTACACGGGTTCGAATCCCGTAGGGGTCACCATCGAATATATAACTCTGCTTATAATAAGCAGGGTTTTTATTTTTATATATGGGATTCTTACCTTTCGGTGATCAGAAGTATGTCAAGCTTGTTGTTATACTGAAACGTGTCGAAAGTTTATCAAAAGTACCTACGTATACTGACAAAGATTTTCAACTCGTTATATTATAATGAACTTATAATTATAGCAAGGTGGTGGTAAAGTCTAATGTCAGAAGAAACAAATATATATACATATAAAAGAAGTGATGAAGGTAGCTTGAAAAGCAAAGAAAGATCAAATCCAACACTTGCAACGATCGGTTCTTTTTTTCGCCAAGAACTAGGACAAGTTACCGAAATGCGAACTATTGTAATGGCTGTAATTGGATTCTTTATGGGCAGAGGCTTGATTTTAGGGGAACTACTGCCTTTTGCTGCAGCCTTTCTAGCAGCCTACGCCGCATTAAAGCTCAGGGGAAGCCTAATAGTCCTTATTTCGATTTCCCTTGGACTACTGACGATTGGCCAGGGACTAGCTGCTACTGCATCTATCTTAAATCTAGTAGCAATCCTAATTTTTTTAAGCTTTCTTGATTTTGAAGCAAGACAAAGATGGATAGCGGTTCCTTTATTGGTTTTTTCCATAACCGTAATTGTAAAGACTACGGCTATCGCAATTATAGATCCCTCTTTTTATAATTACATCGTAGTTTTATTTGAAGCCTTTTTAGCAGCTCTCTTATCAGTGGTTTTTCTTGTGGCTGTTAATCCTCTAGGAAAGGGGAGTTTTAACCTCTTCAAATCAAATGAGGAAATAATTTGTGGATTTATCTTAATAACCGCAATAATTGTTGGTTTGGGTGAAATGCAGGTTGGAATAATTTCCATTAAAAATGTAGTAGGTAGATTTATTATACTAATGACCGGTCTTGTAGGAGGAGCTAGCTTAGGGGCTGTTGCGGGAACGGTAGTTGGAATCATTCCTAGCGTAGGAACCTTAATAGCACCAACAATTATTGGTCTATATGCCTTTACGGGAATGATGGCAGGTATGTTTAGGAAGTTTGGCAAGTTAGGAGTCGGATTGGGATTTATGTTGGGTAACATTATTTTGTCAATTTATTTCACAACAACCGACAATTTAATGGCCACTTTGGGAGAAACATTAATAGCAATTGCCTTATTATTTATATTTCCCCAAAAATATATTGAAGCTTTAAAAAAAGATTTCAAGGGTATCATCCCAAGTATAGAGGAAGGCATTCCTCAGGATGTAGATAATAATACGACAACTGAGAAGATGCAACAACTTTCAAAAGTGTTTAATGAATTATCGCGGACCTTCCAACAGATTACCTGTGAAACCGAAGTTAAAGAGGATACAGGATTAAAAATTTTCATTGAAGGTGTGACCACAAAGCTCTGTTCTAAGTGTCCAAAGGAGAGATATTGCTGGAACGATGGAGAATTGTACAAGACTTACAAAAGTTTTCTGGAATCCTTTACCTTCTTAGAACAAGAAGGTTTGATAAAACCCAATAAAATTGATGATGATCTATACAAAAAGTGTAATAGAATCCCTGAGCTGGTTATGGCTCTGAACTCAACCTATGAGACTTTCAAAGTTAATAATTTTTGGCAAAGAAGGGTAGCGGAAAGTAGAGATATTGTATCAGATCAACTTAAAGGTGTAGCCGAGATTATGGACAATTTGTCCGCTGAATTGAAGAGCAACCAAGCTGGGCAGGTTACTCTTGGGAAAAAGCCTCTCTTTCAGGTTTTAATTGGACATGCTAAAGTTGGAAAAGGTGGGAGTGTTATCTCGGGTGATAATTACTCAACATTAGACCTTCAGGCAGGTAAGTGGGCAGTAATTCTTAGTGATGGAATGGGTGTGGGGCCTAAGGCAGCGATGGAAAGCAAGGCAGCAATATCATTGCTTAAACAACTAATGAAATCTGGGATAAGTAAAGACGTTGCTGTCAAAACTGTGAACTCTGTACTCTTATTACGTTCAACGGAAGAAACTTTTGCTACTGTAGACTTGGCAGTAATTGATTTAAATACGGCGGAAACAGATTTTTTGAAAATTGGTGCTGCTCCGAGTTTCATAAAAAGAGATAATAAAGTAAGTCTCATCAAATCTTCGTCCTTGCCAATTGGAATTCTAAATAACATTCAAATGGAAACTGTTAAAAAGGTATTGCAGTCAGGAGATACGTTGGTCATGGTATCCGATGGAGTTTTAGACTCTAGACAAGATATGATGGACAAGGAAGATTGGTTAATTGATTTTCTTGAGAATCTTTTAATTGAAGATCCACAGGACATAGCAGATTTAATTCTGTGGCATGCCAAAAATAATAGTGGTGGTAGAATACTAGATGACATGACGGTGGTTGTAGTTAAGATGGAGGTAGCCGATGCTTTTTAAAGGATAATGGTAATACTAAGAAAGAGGGATATCCCTCTTTCTTTTATTTTACTGAGTGGATCCAGAATGTGGCTTGAAGTACCATTAGTATCAGTAGCAGGAAAAGTCTCGTGTATGTCGAAACTCTAATGAATTGTAACCTTGCCAAGTATTGGTAAGGGCTAAGGTTTATAGTACTGAACTGCCCGCTATAAGGAAACTGAAATATGCGGGCAGTTCTTGAGGGTGGATTGGATTATGAAGAAACTAAATGTAGTGTCAAATGTAGCAATTTTAGCAGGAGTTATTGCACTGGAAAGTGGAGCAGAGACCTATAGGGTTGAGGAAACAATTGAACGAATTGCAAAATCTCAAGGTATGAAAGAAGTACAGGTTTATGCTACACCAACAGGGATTTTTATGTTTATCGAAGATGACGCGGAAAATGGTTATACTAGGGTAGTAAGGGTGAAAAACAGGGGAATTGATTTGAGCAAGGTTATCGAAATTAATGATGCTTCGCGGCAAATTGTTGAGGGCAAATTGACAATTGAAGACGCAGAAAAGGTCTTGAAAAGGATTAAGTTAAGTAGTCGACCCTATGGGCTTTGGTTATCACTTTTAGCTGGGGGGTTAGCCAGTGCCAGCTTTGCCTTCTTATTTGGGGGCCAACTACGAGAAGCCATAGTCGCTTTCGTTGCTGGTTTTTTTATTCAGTTGGTTTCTGAACAGTCCATTCTGAAAAATAGCAGGTTTTTCGTCTCTTTTCTCGGAGGTATGTTGGCGGCTATTTTTGCAGTGCTAGGAAGCGTGTTTATTAGCGGACTAAACATCGATAAAGTTATCATAGGCGCTATTATGACCTTAGTTCCAGGAGTGGCAATTACAAATGCCATAAGGGATGTGTTACATCAAGATTACATTTCCGGTGCAGCAAGGGGATTAGAGTCCTTTTTAGTGGCTGTAGCCATTGCTGCTAGTGTAACTCTGGTAGTCGGGTCGTGGCTACTATACGGAGGTGTAATCTTAAATTGATCCTAGAGTTGATTGCAGCTTTTATAGCATCGCTGTTTTTTGGTTTGCTGTTTAACATTCCCCCGACAATCTTGGTAAGTGCAGGAATAATTGGTTCTGTGGGGTGGGGAGTATATATTTCTGTTAGAGGTTTAAGCGTAGTTTTAGGAGTTTTTGCAGCTGCGCTTCTAATTGGATTAATAAGTGAAATTTTAGCTAGATATCATAAAAAACCAGTTACCGTATTTGTAATTCCCGGAATCGTTCCGCTGGTTCCCGGTGCGGGAGCCTACTATACTATGGTGGCTTTCATGGAAGGTAATTTTAATTTGGGAATGGAAAAGGGTGCAGAAACCCTTTTGAGCGCTGGAGCTATCGCGGCAGGAGTTGCTTTTACAGGTGCTTTCTTTAGGGTTATTAAGGAGCGATTTAAATAGTGTTAGAAAAGATGAAGGATTCTGTAAAAAAACTTAAAATGCTAGAAAAGGGGGATACGGTCCTTATTGGTGTCTCTGGAGGACCAGATTCTACAACTCTTACATACTTACTTAAGGCACTTGAAAAGGATTTTAGTCTTAATCTACATATTTTCCATCTTAATCATCAATTAAGAGGAAAAGAGGCCGATGAAGATGCACTCTTTGTTCAAAGATTGGCAACTTTACTAAAGATTCCAGCAACAATAGAAGAATTTGATGTTTCTTCCTATATCGAGGAGGAAAAGTTATCGCTTCAAGAAGGAGCTAGAATTGTTCGGTATAGGTTAATGGAGAAAAAGGCTCAGGAAATTAATGCCACTAAAATAGCAATTGGGCAGAATGCTGATGATCAAGCAGAAACGGTACTAATGAGGTTTCTGAGAGGAGCTGGCACCAAAGGTCTAAGTGGAATTTTACCAGTGCGCGATGGGAAATATATTCGGCCATTAATAGAAATTTGGCGAGAAGAAATAGAAGCATTTTTATTAAAAGCCAACATAGAAACTAGGTTAGACAAGTCTAACCTAAAACCGGTTTATCTACGGAATAAAATAAGATTGAATTTAATACCACACCTAAAGCAGGAATATAATAAAAATATAAGTAGAAATTTAACTCAGATGAGTAATGTCTTTCGCGAGGAAAACAGCTATCTCGAGCAGGTGGCAGAAAATCTTTTATCGACTATCACAGTGAACAATGACCTAGGTAAAATAGAAGTTAATAGAAGTGGTTTCTTAAAACAACATATCGCACTACAAAGACGAATGCTATCGCTACTTTGGGATAAAACTACAAAAGCAACACTGGGCTTATCTTTTAACCATATTGATCAAGGGTTAACTTATATTAAAGAAGGTAAGGTAGGAACAAAGTTCAATTTACCGAAGGGCTTATGGTTAGTTAACGAATACAGCTCTTTTTGCGTGGGAAAACAGGAAAAGGAAGAAAAAAGTGCTTTTTGTTTTGAAATAAAAGTGCCGGGGGTCACTCGAATATGTGAAAAGAGTATTGAAGTTGCAACAGAGCTTAAAAGAATTCAACAAGAAGGGCATTATAGGCTAGACCTGGATAAGGAAATAGAATTAGATTATGAACTGATTAAAAATAAAAAGATATATTTAAGAAGCAGGTTACCTGGGGACCGAGTTAGGCCTCTAAATGGAAGTGGTTCTAAAAAACTAAAAGATTTTTTTATTAACTGTAAAATCCCTCGTCGAGACCGTGACGAAATCCCGTTATTAACTTTGGATAACCAAATTCTATGGATAGTGGGATACACAATAAACGATGCCTTTAAGACAACAGCAAACACCAAAAATATTATTAGAATTAAGTTGGATAAAAATTGAAATAACTAATAATCTATGGTAGAATAAATAACTAGACTGGTGCTAAACATATCAAGATGGCACAAGCTTGAGAGGAGTGGATTCGTTGAACAAGATTTTTAAAAATCTTAGTATTTATCTTTTAATAATATTAATAGCAGTTTTTATCATGAAGTATTTGTCTCCCGAGACTCAAACTATTAAGGAGTTAAAATATAACCAGTTTGTTCAACAGTTAGAGCAGGGAAATATTAAATCAGTTGTAATGCAGAGTGACAAGTTGACTAATATTATAACTGGAACCTTAAATAATGGCACTAAATTCTCTAGTAGAGGCCCTGTTCAAGATGAACGGGTAATTCCGCTAATGCTTGAACAAAAGGTAGATTGGGATCAGCAGTTACCTCCTGAGCCTGCCTGGTGGATGGCTTTAGCCACTTCGTTCTTGCCAATTTTACTCTTAATTGCTGTCTTTTTCTTTATGATGCAGCAGAGTCAGGGTGGCGGAAACAAGGTTATGTCTTTTGGCAAAAGTAGGGCCAAGTTACATACTGATGAAAAAGAGAAGGTAACCTTTAACGATGTGGCCGGAGCTGATGAAGTTAAAGAGGAATTAGAAGAAATTGTGGAGTTCCTTAAAAGCCCGAAAAAGTTTAATGACTTAGGTGCTAAAATTCCTAAAGGTGTTTTATTGTCTGGTGCTCCTGGAACAGGAAAGACTTTATTGGCGCGAGCAGTGGCGGGTGAAGCGGGAGTTCCGTTCTTTAGTATCAGTGGTTCGGACTTTGTAGAGATGTTCGTTGGTGTTGGTGCCTCTAGAGTAAGGGACTTGTTTGGAGAAGCCAAAAAGAATTCGCCATGTATTATTTTTATAGATGAAATTGATGCTGTAGGTCGCCAAAGAGGTGCGGGCCTAGGTGGCGGGCATGATGAAAGAGAACAAACATTAAATCAGTTACTTGTCGAAATGGATGGATTTAATGCTAATGCAGGTATTATCATCATTGCTGCAACTAATCGTCCGGATATTTTGGATCCGGCTCTTTTAAGACCTGGTAGATTTGATAGGCAGGTAACGGTGGACAGACCTGACGTGGTTGGTAGAAGAGAAATTCTTAAAGTTCACATTAAAGGAAAGCCACTAGAAGAGAGTGTCGACCTTGATGTGCTTGCAAGAAGGACACCTGGATTTACAGGAGCTGACTTAGCCAACTTAGTCAATGAAGCGGCATTGTTGTCCGGAAGAATTGGCAAGAAGACTATTGGTATGGCTGAATTAGAAAGTTCAATAGAAAGAGTAATCGCTGGACCAGAAAAGAAATCAAGAGTGATTAGTGATAAAGAAAAGAAATTAGTTTCGTATCATGAAGCAGGTCACGCAGTTGTCGGGTTCTTGTTACCAAACACGGACCCAGTGCATAAGGTTTCTATTATTCCAAGAGGTAGAGCTGGAGGATATACCTTGGTTTTACCAAAGGAAGATCGTTCTTACATTACGAAGTCCCAATTACTAGATCAAGTAACAATGTTTTTAGGTGGTCGAGTTGCCGAAGCCATTATCTTAAATGAAATTAGCACAGGTGCTTCTAGTGACTTAGAAAGAGCTACCGGTATTGTTAGAAAGATGATTACTGAATGGGGAATGAGTGAAGAATTAGGGCCTTTAGCTCTAAGCCATAGTCAAGAACAGGTTTTCTTAGGTCGAGATATCGGCTCTAAAAGAGATTACAGTGAAGAAGTAGCGTATCAAATAGATAAAGAAGTTAAGAGCTGGATGGAAAAAGCTTATAAAGATGCAGAGAAATTATTGCTTGATAACATCGATAAGTTGCATTTAATTGCACAGGCGTTAATGGACAGAGAAGTTATTGAAGCAACTGAATTTGCCAACCTAATGGAGGGTAAAGCAGGCAACGTAAATTCCCCCGTAAAAGAAGGGGTCGTAGAAATAGCTAAAGAAAATGATGCAGTAGACGTCGTAAAAACAAACGAAGAAACAGTTGTAAAGACGGAAGAAGAAGGGGAGAACAATTAAAGGAGGAAGCATAATGGAGAGGACTTATGTCATGGTTAAACCCGACGGAGTTCAGAGAAACTTAATTGGGGAAATCTTAGCAAGGTTTGAAAGAAAAGGATTTAAAATTGTTGGTTTAAAAATGATTCAGATGGATCGGGACTTAGCCGAGAGACATTATGGTGAGCACAAAGGCAAACCTTTCTTTGAAGGCTTAACGAGTTACATCACGTCTGGACCTGTAGTGGCCATGGTATTAGAAGGAAAAGGAGTTGTGGCAGCTGTTAGAGGCATTAATGGTGCAACTAATCCTGCTAATGCCGCGCCTGGTACTATAAGAGGGGACTTTGCTGTGGACCTTGGTAGAAATGTAGTACATGCTTCAGATTCGGTTGAAAGTGCAGAAAGAGAAATCAATCTATATTTCTCCGAGAATGAATTATTGAGTTACGAGTTTGCTACAGACAAATGGTTGTATGAGTAATAATTTGGCACCCCTTGGGGTGCCTTTTTGATTTTATTCGGAGTCAAACCTTAATCTAAAACATGTTTATTGTCTGTTGACATTAAGTTCTTTTTTGAGATTGTAATTATATATATATTAATGGTAATAAAATGCTTTTGTTTTTTCATTTGCAGGAATTTTCAAAATATTGGCGAAATCTAAACTGTGTTCATTTTCGGGGGGGAAATTAAAAGCGGAGGTGATAAGAATGGAAAAAGAATTAATACCGGGCTTAAAGGGCGAGGCAAAAACCGTGGTCTCCGAAAATAATACGGCGGTTGCACTAGGTAGTGGAAGCGTAAAGGTATTCGCTACACCTGCGATGATTGCTCTAATGGAAAACGCAGCTCGATCACTGGTACAACCGTTTTTGCCAGATGGACAAACGACGGTAGGTACAAAGGTAGAGGCAGCTCATCTGACTGCTACACCACTAGGAATGGAAGTAGTTGCTATAGCTGAACTTATGGCAGTAGATGGAAGAAAACTTACTTTTAAAATAGAGGCATACGATCTAAAAGAAAAGATTGGCGAAGGCATACATGAAAGATTCATTATTGTTGAAGAAAGATTCATGACTAAAGCTAATTCAAAATGATAATCTAATTCACAATTTTTAGAATTTTTAATTATATTCAGCAGGAAAAAAGAGATTTTTACAGAATATATTTGTATTAAGATGTGCTATGTACATAGAAAACGAAAGCTAGCAAAAACTATGGTAGTATATATCGATTGCTTATAAAGGGGGGAGATTGTTAGCTGTAGCAGTAATGAATTCAAAAATATAATTTTTTTTGTGCGATGAAGGGAGAGAATGAAAAATGGGATACAATCCTAGATCTATGGATCCAACAAAATTTAAAGACTGGCAAATTGCTGAGGAAGCAGAAAAGTTTTTACCAACTGCTGACGAGTGGATAGAAAAATTAGGTCTTCAAAAAGATGAGTTTATTCCTATGGGAAAAACTCCAAAGTTAGACTTTATCAAAATCATGGACCGTTTGAAAGATAAGCCAGATGGTAAATACATCGAGGTAACTGCTATTACCCCTACCCCACTAGGTGAAGGAAAGACTACAGTTTCTATGGGTCTTATCCAAGGCTTAGGTTACAAAGGTATGAGCGTTGGTGGAGCCTTACGTCAGCCTTCAGGTGGACCTACTATGAATGTTAAGGGAACTGCTGCTGGTGGTGGTAATGCTTTGCTTATCCCTATGACCGAGTTTTCCTTAGGGTTAACAGGGGATATTAATGATATTTCAAATGCGCACAACTTAGCTATGGTTGCAATGACTTCTCGTATGCAGCATGAGGCCAACTATACTGATGAGGAGTTAGCAGGTCGTGGTTTAAGACGTTTGGATATGGATCCTAAAAATGTTGAAATGGGCTGGGTTCTTGACTTCGCTGCTCAGGCTATGCGTCACATTATCATTGGTGTCGGCGGCAAAAAAGACGGCTTAATGATGTCTTCTAGGTTTGGAATCGCTGTTGGTTCCGAGTTAATGGCTATCTTAGCTGTTGCTAGAGATTTAAAAGACTTAAGAGAGCGTATCGGCAAAGTCATTGTTGCTTATGATAGAACCGGTAAGGCAGTAACTACAGAAGACTTAGACGTAGCGGGAGCTATGACTGCTTGGATGCGTAATACTATTAACCCAACTCTTTGCTACTCAGTAGAAGGTCAACCTGTGTTAATTCACGCTGGTCCTTTTGCTAACATTGCTATCGGACAGAACTCTATTATTTCCGACCGCTTAGGACTAAAGCTATTTGACTATGTAGTAACTGAGTCTGGCTTTGCTGCTGACATCGGCTTTGAGAAGTTCTGGAATGTTAAATGCCGCTTAAGTGGTAACATTCCTAACGTTTCTGTTATCGTTGCAACAGTTCGAGCGCTTAAGATGCACGGTGGTGGCCCTGCAGTTGCACCTGGTCGTCCTCTTCCTGCTGAGTATACTCAGGAGAACCTTGAGTTGGTTGAAAAAGGTTTTGAAAATCTACGTCACATGGTTGGCGTTGTTAATAAGTCCGGTATCGTTCCGGTTGTAGCAATCAATGCGTTCTACACAGACACTGATGCTGAACATCAGTTGATTAAAAAGCTTTGCAGTGAGATGGGAGTTCGTTCTGCCGTTTCTCATCACTGGATGTACGGTGGCGAAGGTGCTGCTGAATTAGCTGAGGTTGTTATGGATGCGGCTAACGAGCCATCTAACTACAAGCCACTTTACCCATTAGAAATGCCATTACGTCAGCGTGTTGAAATGATCGCTAAAGAAGTATATGGTGCTGATGGTGTTAGTTGGTCACCTGTTGCTGAAGCTAAGGCTAAGAAGTTTGAAAGTGATCCTGCTTTCGCTGACTTCCAGACTATGATGGTTAAGACTCACTTGAGTTTATCACATGATCCAACATTAAAGGGAGTACCTAAAGGCTGGACACTTCCAATTCGTGACATTTTAGTTTACGGTGGAGCTAAGTTCCTTTGCCCAATGGCTGGGGACATCACCATGATGCCTGGTACTGCTTCTGATCCTGCGTACAGAAGAATTGATGTTGATACAGATACTGGTAAGGTAAGCGGATTATTCTAAGAGATTGTGACAAGTGGAGCAAATGCTCCACTTGTTGTTTTTTATACTACCGGAAAGCTATGTTTCCACATTCGTAGAAACATGGCTGCGGTATGTAGTACATCTTTTCTGGGTATTTGTTTGGCTGCAGATCTTTGTTATAATAACAAAACGGGGTGACTTTAATGACTAGAATCGATAAAATACTTACACATGCAATGTTTATAGATTACCTAGGTCTTATTGCTGCCAAAGAAGTAACCAGAAAATTTTGCTGCCATGACATGCAGCATCTAATTGATACAGCTCGGATTACTTATATTTTAGTTCTAGAGGCTGAAACAAGCACCAAGGAATTTACTAAAGACATAATTTATGCGGCAGCATTACTACATGATATCGGTAGATGGCAGGAATACGAAACGGGTGAGGATCATGCTGAAGTGAGCTGTCGCCTAGCCGAACCGATCTTGATAGAAGTTGGATTTAGTAGTGAAGAAATTAACATAATCTGTACAGGAATTCTAGAACATCGAAAGCTTCCACAAAAGCCTTCTTTGTTGGGTAGGCTCTTATATAAAGCTGATAAGTTATCTAGGCTTTGTCATAGTTGTGTAGCTAGGTGTGATTGTTATAAATTTATGAAAACTGATAAACAAAAACATTTATTAACATACTAACACTAAATGCGGAGGGATATCATCATGTATAGAGCAAGAGCTGTAGAAATAACAAATCGAGAATCAATTAAACGTGAACTAGTCGCTATTAATTGTGATAAATCTGGGGCATTGTACATGGCTCCTAAAGGGGTTTTTCGGGTAATAAAACTAGAAAATGTAGGTGTCGTCCTTGCCAATATTATTAAGCAAGAAATGCTTTCTAAGGGTGGAGAAGCTGCAGTAACCAGGGGTGTTTTAAATCACTCCGTTGAAAAAACAGATATTTTATTAATGGGTACAGTCAAACAATACCAAAAATTGGTTCAAAAATTAAAGATGCAACCTTTTGGCGCAAAAAAAATGGCAGCGGAGATTGAGAGGCTGATTAATAATCTTGAAGGTTCTCCGGTGAGAACAATTAAAGCAAGAGAGTACGACCTCATTCTAGGTAAAAGAACCTTGATTCAAGGCATACTGAATGTTACTCCCGATTCTTTTTCAGACGGGGGAAGGTTTAATTCAATTGATTTAGCAATTGAACAGGCTCATCGCATGGTAGAAGAAGGAGCAGATATTATTGACTTAGGAGGGGAATCAACTAGGCCTAACTATGAGCGAATTTCCGATGAGGAAGAATTAGGTAGGATAATCCCTGTAATAAAAAGATTAGTACGCGAAGTTAAGGTACCTATATCTATCGATACCTACAAGGCAGAAGTGGCTAAAGGGGCTCTAGAGGAAGGCGCACATATAATTAACGATATCTGGGGCTTAAGGGCAGAGCCTAAGATGGCCAAGGTAATCGGTGATTATGATGCGGCAGCTATACTTATGCATAATCAGACAGGCACCATTTATCATAATTTAATCGGTGATATGATTACTTTTTTTGAAGAGAGTCTTTTAATGGCTACAGAGGCTGGAGCAGATTTGGATAAAATGATATTAGATCCCGGAGTTGGGTTCGGTAAAGATACCGACCAGAATCTAGAAGTAATGCGCAGACTTGATGAGTTTAAGGCCTTAGGACAACCGATGCTACTAGGAACCTCTCGCAAGTCAATGATTGGTAATACCCTTAATCTTCCGGTTAATGAAAGAGTTGAAGGCACCGGTGCCACCATAGCTGTCGGAATTGTAAAGGGTGTAGATATCGTCCGAGTTCATGATGTTAAAGAAATGACAAGAGTTGCCAAAATGACTGATGCAATGATCAGAAGATAGGGGTAAAGTATGAAGGATAAAATAATTATCAAAGGCATAGAAATTTATGGCTATCATGGAGTATTAGCAGAAGAAAAGATCTTAGGTCAAAAGTTCATAATTGATATCGAGATGACGAAAAGTTTGTTAAAACCGGGAATATCGGACAATGTAGAAGATACTGTTAGCTACGCAGCGGTTTATAAAGATATTGAAGAAGTAGCGACCACTAATAAATTTGATTTAATAGAGACTTTAGCGGAAAGAATTAGTAACAAAGTTTTAGAGAACTATGAAATTGACTCAGTTTTGGTTAGGATTAAAAAACCGCAAGCGCCGATTGCTGGGGCCTTTAAATACGTAGCTGTGGAAATTTTGAGGCAAAAAGATGCCTAAAGTATTCGTCGGTTTAGGCTCTAATCAAGGCAACCAAATTATGAGTTTGCAAGGAGCTGTTAAGGCTCTAGCGGAAGACCCTAAGATTGAAATTATGAAGGTTTCCTCTGTCTATAAGACGGAACCTGTTGGCTATGAGGACCAACCTTGGTTTTATAATGCCGTAGTTGAAATGGAAACGTCATATGAACCTGAAGAACTATTAGATACGCTACTACAGATTGAACAAATATTGGGACGTGTTAGAACAATTCGGTGGGGTCCCAGAACAGTCGATTTAGACCTCCTTTTGTATGGAGATCAAGTTATTGAAACTTATAGACTATCTGTGCCACACCCTCGTATGCTAGAAAGAGATTTTGTTTTAGTACCATTAGCAGAAATCGCACCTGATTTGCTTATTTCGGGAGTAAAGATAACTCAGATTCTCGATAAACAAAAAAATAACAAAAAAGTTATTTGCACCAGCAATAAACTATGATAAAATTGTAATATCTTGTGACAAAAGGATAGTATCCGAAAGGAACTATACCAATAATAGTAAAGCCTACAATGATTATTTTAGAGCCGCTTGGAGCCTAAGGGACCGGGACGGGAGGGTAAATAGGATTTCTATGCCTTTCGGTCTTTCCGAAAGGTTTTTTGTATTTTTTCAGTGTTGTTGGCATTAGGGGGACTACTATGATAAAAGGCAAGGTCGTAATTATAGGTTTAGGGAAAGTCGGCAGCACTTTAGCCACAGCTTTCCAGGTAGCGGGGTATGAGGTGGAGACAATCAAAGGCCGCCAAGAATTCGAAGCTGGAAGAACTGAAGAACTAACACGACTAGCAGACATTATATTGATTACGACTCCTGATAGTAAGATTACTGCCGTGACTAACTATATAGCAAGAAAAGAGGGCTTCAGAAGTGGACAAATAGCAATTCATATGAGTGGCGCTTATACTTCTGATTTATTAATAGAGGCAAAAAAATTAGGAGCTGATATTTGTTCGCTTCATCCACTCCAGTCCTTTGCAGATCCTTCCACAGCACTAGGGAATCTACCTGGTACGGTTTTTTCAGTAGAAGGAGATAAAAGAGCTATAAGTGTTGCCAAAAGTATGGTAAGCGACTTAGGTGCACAAGTATTTGAAATTAAAAAAGAATTAAAACCAATTTATCATGCTTCGGCCTGCATTGCAGCGAACTATTTGGTAACGATAATGAAAAGTAGCCTTGATTTATTAGTGGCCGCAGGTATTCCTCGGAGTCATAGTTGGGATGCGTTAGCACCTCTAGTAAAAGGGGCAGTTAATAATATAGAAACTCTAGGAGTGTCCGGAGCCTTAACAGGACCCATCTCTAGAGGAGATGTTAGTACAGTTAAATACCATCTAGAAAGTATGTATCAGCAAAATAGCGAACTAATTGATTTATATTGTTGTTTAGGTAGGTACACCGTGGACGTTGCCCTTGAAAAGGGTGATCTCACTGAGGAAATAGCAAATGAAATCAAACAGATACTAAGGGGGCGAGAACATGGCTCAGAAAAAGGTAACAACGAGATATTTTAGTCAAGCGAAAGAGAGTGGCGAGAAGATCTCGATACTAACTGCTTATGATTACTCTACAGCTAAATTAATTGACGAAGCCGGTGTAGACGCCATTCTTGTTGGTGATTCTCTTGGAATGGTAGTTTTAGGCTATGATTCCACTATACCTGTAACCATGGAGGACATGATTCATCATATTAAGGCGGTAGCTAGAGGAACAGAGAGAGCCATGGTAATCGGGGATATGCCTTTTATGTCTTACCACATTTCAAGGGCCGACGCTTTAAAAAATGCCGGAAGGCTGTTACAAGAAGGTGGTGCCCAAGCCGTTAAATTAGAAGGTGGACGCGAAGTGGCTGATTCAGTTAAAGCTATCATCGATGCCGGTATACCTGTAATGGGGCACTTAGGATTAACGCCCCAGTCCGTAAACAAAATGGGTGGGTATGTAGTTCAAGGAAAAGATGAAGATGGTGCCAAGCGGTTACTAGAGGATGCTAAAATTCTTGAACAGATGGGGGTTTTCTCCTTAGTATTAGAGTGTGTCCCCACGGAAGTGGCAGAGCTGATTACCAAAAATATATCAATCCCAACTATAGGAATAGGCGCAGGACCTGCATGTGATGGACAAGTTTTGGTAACACATGATTTATTAGGTATTTACAACGACTTAGTTCCTAAATTTGTTAAACGGTATGCTGATTTAAAAAACACTATGATTGATGCAGTTAAAAGTTACACCGAAGAAGTAAAGGCTGGAGTTTTTCCAGAACCTAAGCATAGTTTTAGTACTGAATCTCAGAACTTAAAAAAAGTATACTAGGTGATAAACATTGAAAATATTAGAATCAATTAAAGAGGCAAAAGAGTTTGTGAGGGAAACCAAAAAAGAAAATTTAAAGTTAGGATTTGTACCAACTATGGGTTTTTTGCATAAGGGGCATCTGTCTCTAATGGAAAGGGCAAAGATTGACTGCGATATAGTCGTTGCGTCAATATTTGTTAACCCACTACAGTTTGGCCAAGGTGAAGATTTCGAAAGTTACCCAAGTTCTTTAGAAAAAGATTTTGAGAAACTAAGAACTAAGGGTGTTGATGCTATTTTTCTCCCTAAAGCTTCTGAATTATATCCTGTAGAGTTTCAGACTTATGTGGAAGTTACAGAAGTGTCCCAAAATTTATGTGGTGCATCAAGGCCAGACCATTTTAAAGGGGTGACAACTGTTGTAGCTAAACTTTTTAACATTGTTGAAGCAGACAAAGCCTACTTCGGACTAAAAGATGCCCAACAAGTCCAAGTAATAAAGCAAATGGTACGCGACTTAAATATGAATGTTGAAATAATCCCACTTCCTATTGTGAGGGAAGTGGATGGTTTAGCAATGAGTTCAAGGAACGCTTATCTAAATCCCGAACAGCGCAAAGCAGCACTTATTTTAAACAAAGCTCTTATGAGGGCGAAGCAACTGATGGAATTGGGCGAGCAAGACGCTAAAATAATCAAGGAAGAAATTGAAAAAAAGATCAATTTAGAACAACTTGCAAGAATTGATTATGTTGAGCTAGTTGATTTTGAAACTTTTAAAAGTATAGCTAAGATAGAGAAAAATGTATTAGTTGCCTTAGCTGTGAGGGTTGGAGAGACTAGACTAATCGATAATTTTTTATGGGAGGGTTAAACATGTTTCGAACAATGTTTAAATCAAAAATTCATCGAGCGACAGTGACAGAAGCAAATTTGAATTATGTAGGAAGCATAACCATTGATGAGAGTCTTTTAGAGGCTACAAATATTTTGCCTAATGAAAAAGTTCATATTGTAAATAATAATAATGGTGCTAGGTTTGAGACTTATGTAATTAAAGGTGAAAGAAATTCAGGAGTTGTTTGTCTAAATGGTGCAGCCGCTAGATTAGTGCAGCCGGGGGATATAGTGATTATTCTTTCCTACGCAGTTATGGAGGATAAAGAGGCGCAGGAATACCAGCCTATCGCTGTATTTGTTGATGGTAAAAATAAGATAACAGAGGTATCAAAAGGTGAAATACACGGTCAGATAAAGTAAACTTATTCAGATGGAGCTTTTGATCCAGCTGAATCTAGTTGCACTTTCCCGACTTGCGCTGGATAATTGCGACTAAGATTCAGTTAAACTGAATCAAGTCTTACTAATCCAGGAGCCTAGCACCACTTATCCTAACTGTAGAGGATAATGTTAGTGGTGGTTAGCTATCGGATAAAGTAAACTTATTCAGATGGAGCTTTGTCCAGCTGAATTCTAGTGCTGGTTAGCTATCGGAAAAAGTAAACTTATTCTTGAACTTGACAAAGTTAGATAAGAATGGATAGAATTAGAGTATTAAGCATCGTTAGGAGTTGGTCTAATGCCGGACAAGGATAATATAAAAGAATTGCAGGAAGAAATCCTAAAACTAAAAAAAGAAAAAAACGCTGTAATATTAGCTCATTTATATCAACGTCCCGAAGTCCAGGATGTTGCCGATTATGTTGGCGATTCTTTATTGTTATCTCAAAAAGCGGCTACCACAGATGCCGACGTTATTGTGTTCTGTGGTGTTCATTTCATGGCTGAAAGTGCTGCTATTTTATCACCTGAAAAGATAGTTCTGCTTCCAGAAGAAAAAGCCGGTTGTCCTATGGCTGATATGGTTACAGCTGAGGCTCTAAGAGCTAGTAAAGAGGAACATCCAGAGGCTCTGGTAGTTTGTTATGTAAATTCTTCAGCTGAAGTAAAAGCTGAAAGTGATATTTGTTGCACATCCTCAAATGCTGTGAAAATTGTAGAATCTTTACCAGAGGATGCTCAAATTATATTTGTTCCTGATAAATGTTTAGGTCAATGGGTAAAAGATCAGACTAACAGAGATATAATATTGTGGCCAGGCTATTGTAATACTCACCATCATTTAACTGGTGAGGATATGCAGAAGGCAATCAGTAAATATCCGGATGCTAAAGTTATAGTTCATCCTGAGTGTCACCCCGAGGTGGTCAAGCTTGCTGATGTAGTCTCTAGTACAGCCGGTATGATTAAGTATGCGCAAGAAAGTGATGCCAAAGAGTTTATTCTGGGGACAGAAATGGGCATTCTCCATCAAATTAAGAAAGCCTGCCCAGATAAAGAATTCATCTTTCCATCGGAAAAATTAATCTGTCCAAATATGAAGTCAACTACTTTGCGGAAAGTTAAATGGGCTCTAGAAGAAATGGCTCCACAAATTACAGTAGATGAAACTATTAGGATCAAAGCGAATCAAGCTTTGGAAAAAATGCTAGCGGTCCGTTAGGAGGCCAATCTATGTCTCAGCGCTATCTTGTAAATTTTTCAACAAACGAATTACCACAGGAGTTTACGGAATATTTAGTTATTGGAACCGGTATTGCTGGACTCTATTCTGCCTTAAAAGCAAGTAGGACTGGCGAAGTTACAATATTAACCAAGAAAAAGTTAGAAGATAGTAATACAGAGTACGCACAAGGGGGAATTGCTGCTGCCATCGATCAGGACGATTCCCCACTTTTTCACTATGAAGATACAATTAATGCCGGGGCCGGGCTGTGTGATCCTGATGCTGTCGAGGTGCTGGTAAATGAGGGTCCTGAAAGAGTTAAGGAATTAGTAGAGATGGGAACTAATTTTGATAAAATCGGAGACGTTTTAGCATTAACCAGAGAAGGTGCCCATAGTCATCGTAGAATCCTTCATGCAAAGGGGGATGCAACAGGAGAAGAAATCAGACGTGCGCTAGCTAGGCAGATAAAGCAAGAAGACAAGGTTAAGGTTTATGAAAATAGTTTTGTGATTGATTTATTAACCGATGAGGGTACCTGTAAAGGTGTCTTAGCCATTGATGAAAATGGAAACAAAAAAGTTTTTTGGGCAAAGGTAATTATTTTAGCTTCCGGTGGGATAGGTCAATTATATAAAAACACAACCAATCCAGACGTAGCTACAGGGGACGGCATAGCCATGGCTTATCGGGCTGGTGCTAAAGTCATGGATCTGGAATTTGTGCAATTTCACCCTACTGCTTTGAATCTTCCGGGCGTTCCGAGATTTTTAATATCAGAAGCAGTAAGGGGAGAAGGCGCTCTTTTAAAGAATGGTGCGGGAGAAAGGTTTATGCCTAGATATCATGAGCTTTCCGAACTTGCACCTCGTGACGTTGTAGCTAGGGCTATTGTGAACGAATTTACAGTAGCAGGGGATGAAAAAGTTTACTTAGACTTAAGTCCCCTCGGTGAGGAAAGAGCCAAGAAGAGATTTCCGAACATTACAAGGACCTGCGCCTACTATGGAGTTGACGTGGCTGATAATATGATTCCCGTTAGTCCAGCTGCCCACTATCTTATGGGTGGAGTTAAAACAAACCTTTGGGGAGAAACTAATATAAAGGGACTTTATGCCTGTGGTGAAGTTTCCTGTTTAGGGGTTCATGGAGCTAACAGGCTTGCAAGCAATTCGTTATTAGATGGACTAGTATTTGGAGAAAGAATCGTAGAATCCTGCCAGACTTACTTAAAGTCAGATGTAGCCGTAGAGGGAACATTGATAAAATATGAGCAGAAATCAAATTCTCAAGTCAATACTCAAGTAGAAGACAAGCTTAAGGAAAAACTCAAAGATTTAATGTGGACAAAGGTTGGCATTATTAGAAGAAAAGAAGAACTGCAAGAAGCAATAGAGGAAATCAACGAATTGCGTCAAAAGGTTTCAGTATCAAATAATGAGGATGTTAGTGGACTAGAGTTAACTAACCAACTATTGGTATCCTATTTGATAGCCAAAGCAGCCCTTATTAGAACAGAGAGTCGCGGAGGGCATTATCGCGCAGATTATCCAGCTGCGAATGATGAAGTATGGCAAAAACACATTATCTTACAACTTTAAGATCTATGAGGAGGATCTAGGGTGTTAAAAAACATTGCTATTCAAGGGATTATTCAAAAAGCACTTGAAGAAGATATACAAAATGAAGACATTACCACCGACAGTATTGTTCCTGTTGATGTAGAGAGTCATGCCTTTCTTTATGTTAAGGAAGATGGAGTAATAGCGGGTTTACAGATAGCTGAAATGGTTTTTGAGTATTTAGACCCTAATATTTCCTTTACATATCAAAAGAATGATGGGGATAAGGTTAAAAAGGGAGATATTGTAGCAAAAATAGAAGGCAAGGCCAGAGCTATTTTAACAGGAGAAAGAACCGCGCTAAACTTATTGCAAAGAATGTCAGGAATAGCTACTATGACAGCCAATTTGGTTGAGCCATTAGCTTACTATAACACAGAAATTGTAGATACCAGAAAAACTGCCCCGGGCTTAAGGATACTTGATAAGTATGCGGTTCGAGTAGGTGGGGGTAAGAATCATCGTTTCGGTTTATTCGATGCGGTGCTCATAAAAGATAATCATATTAAGATGGCTGGTGGGATTAAACAAGCTGTATCCTTGGCTAGACAAAGGATACCACACACTATGAGAATTGAAGTCGAAACTGAAAGTTTAGACGCCGTGAAGGAAGCACTAGAGGCAAGAGCAGATATTATTATGTTGGACAACATGGATTTAGACAATATGAAAGAAGCAATCGAAGTCATCGGTGGCAGGGCTTTAGTAGAGGCCTCGGGGGGAATAACGGAAGCCCAGATTCTTAATATCGCAAAATTAGGGGTCGATTTTATTTCCATAGGTGCCATAACTCATTCTGTTAAGGCTTTAGACATAAGTCTAGACTTTAAGCAAGTAAAATCGTTAACCTAAACAAAAATAGAGGTTGACAATGATTAGGAGATATAATAAAATTACCTTAGGTGGGAACGTTGTGAAGGAAAAAATTCTTAGAGTGCTAAAAAATAATATTAATGAATACATTTCTGGTGAGGAACTTAGTATTCAGTTGAACATTTCAAGGACAGCTGTTTGGAAGCATATGAATTCTCTAAAGGATTTAGGGTATATTATCGAATCCCAGCCTAAACTTGGCTATAAATTAACAAAGGTCGCCAATAGCCTCCACCCTAGAGAACTTTCGCCTTTAATCGAGAACTCTTTTATAGGTACTGAAATAACCTACATAGAACAAGTAGGGTCTACCAATGAGATTGCCAAGGATTTAGCAAAAACCTGCAAAGAAGGAACAATTGTCTTAGCGGAAGAACAAATTGGTGGTAAAGGAAGACTCGGGCGAAACTGGGTGTCACCCAAGGGTGGAGGAATATGGTTGTCAGTGATTTTAAAGCCTGACATCAATCCAGCAGAGGCACCTAGACTGACATCGGTAGCAGCACTGGCAGTAGTTAAGGCGATTAGAGAGGAAACTGGTTTAGCTGTGGGAATCAAGTGGCCAAACGATATTGTTTTCGAGGGGCGCAAAGTTGCTGGTATTTTGACCGAGATGAGTGCTGAAATAGATAAGATCAACTACATAATTTTGGGAATCGGGATAAATGTTAACCTTGACCGGAAAGATTTCCCCAGTGAGTTAACTGATAGGGCAACGTCCATCAAAGAGGAACTCGGGCGTGAGGTTGTTAGAATTCAACTTCTAGCTAGCGTTTTAGAAAAAATAGAGAATGAATACCAAAGATTTCTCCAAGGACAATTGGCAGCTATAATAAATGAAGTTAAAGAATATTCCCAAACATTAGGGAAAATGGTTGTAGTTTCGAACTTTAAAGATGCCTGGGAGGGCACTGTTGAGGACATTGATTTTGAGGGAGCTTTAATTCTACGTCTAGCTACCGGCGGAACCAAACGGATTATATCTGGCGAGGTTTCTCTGCGTAGTGTCAGTGGTGACTACGCAGAATAAATAGATTGTAAGAAGAATAAAATAGTATTAAAAAAAAAGAAAAATTTTTGCGACCATTGTTAACCATATCTACAAAGGGTGGTTAACAGTAATAAATAAAAATAAAAATTAAAGGGGAGATGAACTTGAAAACGAAAGATATGATTTTAACTTCAATGATAGGAGCCTTGACAGCCATAGGTGCTTGGATAAGTATTCCACTAGCCGCCTCAGCGGTTCCGATTACACTTCAGATGTTTTTTACCTTATTAGCTGGTATATTATTGGGAGCTAGATTAGGAGCACTTTCACAATTAGTGTATATTGCCATTGGAGCCATCGGCATTCCAGTGTTTGCCGGTGGTAAAGCAGGATTACCAGTACTAATCGGTCCAACGGGCGGATATTTGTTAGGTTTCGTTCTTGCGGCTTATATTGTTGGTAAACTAACTGAAAAGCAAAAAGAATTAAAGCCAGCAAGAACACTACTCAGTATGATCTTAGGCACTATAGTTATTTACAGCTTAGGAGCACTTCAATTAGCTTGGGTAGCAGATTTGAGTTATAGTAAAGCCATTACCGTTGGGGTCGTACCTTTTTTGTTTCCCGATGTTTTTAAGATCATAGGAGCAACCGTGCTTGGCATAAGCGTTAAGAGAGCTCTGGTTAGAGCGGATTTAATAAAAGCATAAGAATTACACTTAAGCTCCTTATAGGAGCTTTTTTCGTACTTAAAGGGGTGTAATGAGGGAACTAAAATATACGCGTGTTTCTGGTACTAGTGGGATACTAGAGTTGAATATTATGTAGGCCTCTGGTAAAATTGAAATACTTGATAACTTTCAGCTCTAAGACTTTTACTTTCCAAAGTGGAGATAAGAGCCGAACAGTCAAAGTTTACTTTAATAATTATGGCCTGAAGAAAGAGGTGCTTTATGTTATTAGTTTTTGATGTAGGAAATACTAATACTGTATTAGGCATATACCAAGAAGACAAGCTTATCCAGAACTGGAGGATTTCAACCGATAGGGAAAAGACGTCAGATGAATATGGCATGCTTTTAGCAAATTTATTCAGCTATTCAGGAATCAAACGCGCTGATATAACTGATATTATCATTTCCTCCGTAGTACCACCGGTAATGCCTACCTTAGAAAGGATGGCTCTTAAATATTTCAATTTAGCCCCCATAGTTGTTGGTCCGGGGATCAAAACAGGGTTACCGATAAAATATGATAATCCAAAAGAGGTTGGCGCAGATAGAATAGTAAATGCTGTTGCTGCTTTTCAACATTATGGAGGTCCGTTAGTTATTGTTGATTTCGGCACGGCCACCACCTTTGATGCCATCTCAGCTGAAGGAGAATATCTTGGCGGAGCTATTGCCCCTGGGATTGGTATTTCCACAGAGGCGCTGTTTTCTAGAGCTGCTAAGCTTCCGCGGATAGAGTTAGTCAGACCAAAGACAACAATATGCAAAAACACGGTAAATAGTATGCAAGCAGGCATTATTTTTGGCTTTGTAGGACAAGTTGATGAAATAGTGACTAGAATGAAAAAGGAATTACGGCAGGATGCCTTTGTCCTAGCTACTGGGGGATTAGCCGACCTCATTTATCAAGAGTCTAAGACTATTAACAAAGTTGACCCTAATTTAACGTTGGAAGGTTTACGTATCATATACCAAAAAAATCGAGACAATTTACTCCACGACTAACGAAGGAATTATAGGAGGCTACTATGCTAATTGGTGATGTTTGTATACCTAATCCAATATTCTCAGCACCGATGGCAGGGGTAACAGATAAGACCTCCCGGTTGCTAGCGAGAGAAGCCGGTTGTGGTTTAATATATACTGAGATGGTAAGTGACAAAGCACTGGTTTTTGCCAACAAAAGGACTGAGAAAATAATTAACCTAGAAGGTGAGCAACCACCGATTACGGTACAGATATTTGGCTCTGACCCAGAGGTTATGGCGGAAGCTGCAGAAATAGTACTTAAATTCGGAGCCAGTATTATTGATATAAATATGGGGTGTCCAGCTCCTAAGATTGTTAGGAATTGTGAAGGTTCCGCTTTAATGAGGGATCTACCCTTAGCTCGAAGGATTATCAAAGCAGTTGTTAATAGGGTTTCAGTTCCTGTAACGGTTAAGATGCGCAAGGGCTGGGACGACACGTCTGTTAATGCTGTAGAGCTAGCTGCCATTGCAGAGGATGAAGGGGTAGCTGCGATAACCATTCATGGAAGAACAAGGGCACAATATTACTCCGGTCAAGCAGATTGGGAAATCATTAAAAGAGTGAAGAGTAGGGTTAAAATCCCCGTTATAGGTAACGGAGATATTTGGGAACCGCAGGATGCAGCGCGAATGCTAGAAGTTACTGGCTGTGATGGTGTGATGATTGGTAGGGGATCAATGGGTAACCCCTGGATATTTAAGAGAACAGCTAAGTATCTGGAGACGGGCTACTTATTACCTGAACCTAGTGCCCTGGAGCGAATTCAGATGGCTATAAGGCACCTAGATATGATTATTGAGGATAAAGGTGAACATATAGGGGTCAGGGAGATGCGTAAGCACGCGGCCTGGTATTTAAAAGGAATGAAAGATTCCGCTAAGGCAAGGGAAACCTTTAATCATGCCAACACTAAACAGGAATTTGAAGATATTCTCTATACATATAAGGCGAGGTTATATGAAAAGGACTAGTCGTTTGATTAGTCTTTTTTATTTTGGGTAATATTAATAGCATGTACATTTTAACAAGGTCATAGATTAAGAATATACGGGTAACTAGAAAGGTTAGAAAGAAGGGTTTTTATGAAACATGTAGTAGGTGTGAGCTTAGGATCATCAACTCGGAACCACTCTGCTGAAATTACTATTCTTAATTCTAAGTGTAAAATAGAGAGGATCGGTACAGACGGCTCAATTGAAAAAGCGATTGCGCTAATTAAAGAACTTGATGGAAAAGTAGATGCCTTTGGTCTTGGGGGAATAGACCTATATGTTTATGCCGGTGAGAAAAGATATACCTTTAGGGATGCTAGGAAAATAGCAGATGCTGCTTGTAAAACGCCAATAGTTGATGGTAGTGGCCTAAAAGATACTTTAGAAAGACTGACAATTAATTATCTAATAAAACAAGGTTATAAGATTGAAGATGCTAAGGTATTAATGGTGTGTGGGGCAGATCGTTATGGCATGGCTGAAAGCTTTTGTCAGGCAGGAGCTAATGTAACCTTTGGCGACTTGATGTTCCCTTTTGGCATTCCTATACCGATAAAATCCTTAGAAACATTAAATAGAGCCATAAGAGTTATTGCTCCCATAGCTTGCAATTTACCCTTCAGAATGCTGTATCCTACCGGTGAAAAGCAAGAAAAAACGGATAGCAAGTTTGAAAGATTTTTCCGCGATGCTGAAATTATTGCGGGCGACTTTCACTTTATTAGGCGATATATGCCAGCCAGCTTAGAAGGTAAAACGGTTATTACGAACACTATAACTCTTAATGATTTAGAGCTTTTAAAGAAAAGAGGAGTAAAGGAGCTAATAACCACTACACCGGAAATCGGGGGACGTTCCTTCGGAACAAATGTAATGGAAGGATTGCTTGTTGCCGTGGTGGGCAAAGAAGCTATCGATAATCCGGAAGTATACTACAAACTCTTAAAACAGATAAATTTTAAGCCGCGTATTGTAAAATTTGAAAGAGAAGAAGAGGTAATTTAGTATTTACCCTTAAGACATAGGAGGTTGTCATGGACAAATTCGCTTTTATGATTCACCCTTTAGACATACAAGATGTTGAAAGGAAATTTCCCTATGCTAAGTACCTTCCGGAACCAGTCATTGAACGATTTCTAAGATTAGCACCTTCTTTTAAAGCATCAACGATTTCAAACGTAAGCTCTAGCTATAATGAGGTAGAAGGTTTTTTTATTGCCTGCCCACTTACTACTAGACAAATGGTTTCTTTACCAGCAGATAAAGTAATTAAAAAAATAATTCAAGGTGGGAAAGTTGCCGAAAAGCTGGGAGCCAAAATTCTTGGTCTAGGAGCCTTCACAAAGATCGTTGGGGATAGAGGCGTAACTGTTGCCAAAAATTTAAACATTCCTGTAACCACTGGCAATAGCTATACTGTGGCTGCTGCAATTGAAGGTACGAAACAAGCTGCCAAAGCCATGGATATTGACCTCCGAAAGGCCCAAGTGGTGATAATTGGTGCCACAGGTGCAATAGGTAGAGTCTGTGCAGAGGTATTGGCTTCAGAAGTTAGAAATATTACTTTAGTAGGAAGAAATAAAAGAGAACTCGAAAAGGTAGCTAATAGATTGCTATTTAATACTGGAACAGCGGCAGGCATAACTACCGACCTTAAACAAGCAGTACGAAAGGCGGAAGTAATTATAACTGCTAGCAATTCCCTAGAAGCACTTATCGAACCAGAAGATTTAAAACCAGGATCTGTAGTATGCGATGTAGCGAGACCGCGAGATGTATCGGCGAAAGTAGCCGAAATTAGAGATGATGTTCTAATTGTTGAAGGGGGACTAGTGAAAGTTCCGGGAGATGTTAACTTTAACCTAAACTTTGGCTTTCCACCTGGAACAGCTTATGCATGTATGGCGGAAACCATGATGTTGGCTTTAGAGGGAAGGTTTGAGAGTTTTACGTTAGGCAAAGACCTGACTGTTGAACAGGTAACAACTATTAAAAATATTGGCGACAAACACGGTTTCGAAGTAATCGGGCTTAGGAGCTTTGAGCGGGAAGTAAGTACCGAAGAGGTAAATAAGATTAAAAAAAGAGCTAAAGAGAGGTTATTAAAAGGTTCCTTAACTGTTGAAGGAATACAAAACAAGAAAATTTTGTAAAATCAATCTTGACAAATAAAATATAGGTCTATATAATATGGATAGTTGAAAGAGTAGGCACTGCAAACTAAGTTTGTGGTGCTTATTATATCTAAACAGAATTGGTGTCAGGGTTTTCCCTTGACACCTTTAAACATAAGTAAATGCTCACAAGAAAAAGCGCGCTTGATCGGTTTCCGTGGCGCGCGCTTTTCAGGTACTTCACAGCGCTGCCATGTTCCACAAATGTGGAAACATATACTTTCCTGAAGTATAAATAAATGTCATAGACATATATTGTCTGTAACTGGCCAAAATATAGAAAAGGGGCGAAATTATGATGACTGATAAAGAAGTAATACTCACCGTTGAGGGTTTGAAAAAGCTAGAGTCTGAACTAGAATTACTAAAAACCGTAAAAAGAAGAGAAGTAGCCGCAAGAATTAAGCAAGCTATTGAATTTGGAGATATTAGCGAAAACTCTGAGTATGAAGATGCCAAAAACGAACAGGCCTTCATTGAAGGTAGAATTATTACATTAGAGAAGATGCTTCGAAATGCAAAGGTTATTGAAGCAGAGCATGCTACTGATGTTGTTAGTATTGGTTCTACAGTGCTAATTAAAGACCTTGAATTTGATGATGAAATTGAATACACCATAGTTGGGTCGGCTGAAGCAGATCCTGATGAAAATAAAATTTCGAACGAATCGCCTGTAGGAAGAAAAATTCTTGGTCAAAAGAAAGGCGAGGTTGTGGTGGTTGAAGTACCAGCCGGAGCTTTAAAATATAAGATTTTGGATATCCGCTAAGCGATTCATCAAATAATGGGGAAACGGTTTAAAATTGGAGGTACATAAAGTTGAGTGCAGAATTAGAATTGAATGAACTGCTTCAGATACGCAGACAAAAATTATCTGACTTAAGAGAGAAAGGTATCGAACCTTTTGGGGGTAAATATGAAACAACCCATTTTTCTGAAGATATACTAAGTAATTTCGATACTCTTGAAGAACAGAAGGTTAAAGTTGCGGGTAGAATTATGGCCAAAAGAGGACATGGCAAGGCTAGCTTTTGCCATATTCAAGATGCAAGTGGCTTAATCCAAGCTTATGTTAAAGTAGATAACGTGGGCGAAGAAGCATATTCCAACTTTGAAAAGTATGATATTGGTGACTTTATTGGAGTAGAAGGAAAGGTTTTTAAAACACAAAGAGGCGAAATTTCTATTTCGGCTGTGAACATAACTCTTCTATCTAAGTCTTTAAGACCTCTACCTGAGAAATGGCACGGTTTGAAAGATGTTGAATTAAGATATAGACAAAGATATGTAGACTTAATTGTAAATCCTGATGTTAAAGAAGTTTTTACAAAGAGAAGCAAAATCATTAAAAGTATTCGCAAACTTTTAGATGAAAAGGGATTTCTTGAGGTAGAGACGCCTATGATGCATCCTATCGCTGGTGGAGCCTCCGCTAAACCATTTATTACTCATCACAATGCTCTGGATATGGACTTATACTTACGAATAGCTCCGGAACTTTATCTAAAAAGGCTTTTAGTGGGCGGTTTTGATAAGGTATACGAGATTAATAGAAGCTTTAGAAATGAAGGCATTTCCACCCGACATAACCCTGAATTTACGATGATTGAATTGTACCAAGCCTATGCTGATTACGAAGACATGATGGATTTGACTGAACAAATATTCGCAAATGCAGCCCAAGAGGTGCTTGGGACTACTGTAATTACGTATCAAGGAGAGACCATCGATTTATCCCCAGCGTGGACAAGAATTACTATGCTTGATGCCATTAAGAAGTATACCGAAGTTGATTTTAGTCAAATAGATAGTAATGAAGAAGCAAGGGCGAAGGCCAAAGAATTAGGATTGAGTGTAGATCCAAAAGCTAAAAAAGGTAATATTATTAATGAGGTCTTTGAGAACTTTGTTGAACCAAAATTAATTCAGCCGACCTTCATTACTGATTATCCGAAAGAAATTTCGCCACTCGCGAAGCAAAAAGCCGATGACCCACAATATACTGACCGCTTTGAGCTATTTATATTTGCCAGAGAAATGGCTAATGCATTTTCTGAGCTGAACGATCCAATTGATCAGAAGGAAAGATTCATGAATCAAGTGGAACAAAGAGAATCAGGTGATGATGAAGCTCATATGATGGATGAAGACTATATTAACGCGCTAGAATACGGAATGCCACCTGCTGGAGGTTTGGGTATCGGGGTCGATAGGTTAGTTATGTTATTGACTGATTCCGCTTCAATAAGGGATGTTATTTTATTTCCACATATGCGCAGAAAAGAATAATTGAACAGAAGAACCATATTCTAAACTATAGATATGGTTCTTTTTTAGTCTTACACTAATAGTAATATATTTGCTAAGTTTCTTTGTAAATAAAGTTGCAAATAAGAGTAAGTCCGAGATAATGAAAGCTATAACGCAATATGTTAGAAAAATAGCCTTAAAATACCCAAATCATTGGGTTGCTAATCGGCTATAGAAATGATATATTATTACTTGTCGCTAACACAGCGGCACAGCAAGTAACATTGAATAGCAAACGTGGCCAAGCTCAAAAAAGGCTTGACCAAAAGAAGAGAATATGCTATTATAAGATTCCAAGCGCATTAGCGCTTTCGTTTCTTGTCTTTGGTCTTTGAAAACTACACAGTGAAGAAAAGGATGGATCACATGACGTTTCTGGTCAAACAGAAACACAGATTCAAATTTTTAAAAGCTTACAAAATAAGCTAGCAAAATCAAGAGCTAAAGATTAACTTTTCAAAGTTATTCAAATAACTTTAACGGAGAGTTTGATCCTGGCTCAGGACGAACGCTGGCGGCGTGCTTAACACATGCAAGTCGAACGAACGGATAAGAGAAGCTTGCTTTTCTTAGAAGTTAGTGGCGGACGGGTGAGTAACGCGTGGGCAATCTACCCATAAGATCGGAATAACCACGGGAAACCGTGGCTAATACCGGATACCATTATTAAGCCGCATGGTTTGATAATGAAAGGAGGCCTCTC
>JUEG02000190.1_pt1 | contig 29150 bp, 24 predicted proteins | sample 432341 | NCBI WGS metagenome assembly JUEG02 (sample SAMN02953476, study PRJNA257561) | rock porewater metagenome | biome: terrestrial; feature: Opalinus Clay rock; material: porewater; isolation source: Opalinus Clay rock BIC-A1 borehole | place: Switzerland: Mt Terri URL, St-Ursanne ... | reverse complement strand
AACTTTGGTCTTTTAACATGTTAAGGATCTGTTTCGTCGTGCGAAGCCCTGCCGCATTAGCCTCTTTAGTTGGTATTCCGAGCGCTTCATGCGGAGTTTTTACGATGACTTTTGAGGCTTTAGCTAAGGCTGCTGCGACTGCACCCCAGGAGATCACTCCATAGGCCTTTGCTTCATCTTGTGGGAAACCACCCATCCACTGATGAAAGACTGTCGTAATCATTACGTTTGGCAAGCCGAGTTTTGCTAAGTACTCTTCCGCAAGAACGGGAAGAGTATGCAGTGCCGCAACGTCTTGAATGAGATTCCCGCATTGTCCGTACCCGAGTGTCAGACTACGAACCCCTTGGGAAACCGCGAGAATTCCTTCGATCACCGCCACTGCATGAGAAATCGCAGGTGGAACGAGAGTCCCTGTCAACGGGCCAAACGGCTCCCGATTAATTCTAACCCCTTGCTCCTCATAAAGACCGATCAAGCGGTCTACATACTGCCAGTATTTAATCGTACTTTCTATAGACACGTCTTTGGAATACGGGATGTTATACGAAATCCCGCCCCCTTCATAATCCGTAAATCCACCAGCTATCGTAATTTCAGCTAGTAAACGGGCATCAGGGGTACCGTGACGAACTTGAATAGGCACTTGCACACTTTCAACGACGCGCCGACAACCTGCTACTCCATGGTTGACAGCTGGAAAGCCATTAAGCATGGAACGACCGATGGCTTGGCTTTCTTCAATACCCGCTTGTGCTTCACTATACCGGTTTTGACGGGTATAAGAATCTATTGTCGAGGGTAAAAAGTCAGCTCCGCCTTCATCTTGCAGGAACCGCAACAACTCAATATGTTCATTGAGGAGTGCCACACCCGCGCGAGGTTGAGCAAAGGTAATCCCTTTTGCTTTTCCTTCAGCAAGTTTTTCGGCAAATATTTTGCTCTTTGGTAACTCCTTATGATAGGCGACTGCTTCCTCAAAATTTACATCCTTACCGGTTTCCCACTGGCCTAAGACTTCCTGGCGCTGACGTTGAAACTCTTCAGCATCAATTTGTTTAACAGATAACTCCATTCTTATTACCCCTCCTACTATAGTTTGACCACATATTTTTTCATCATCCGAAGCGCGACTTGTGGTGCCACTTCTCTAAGCAAGCCCATTGCTGCTAGAATATACTGTTTATCTAAATAAAAATCCGCATTTTGGGGTTTGAGAATCGTAGGTTCCTGCGGATTGAAGACCGACCCCCGTAGGATCTCCAAGGAGTCTGGGTGATGAAGAAGGACTCCTCCCGTTCCGATTACGACCGGCAGTTGTGTCAAATCCTTCCCATGCTGAACATAAGTTGCTCCAAAGGGGGTATAAACCACTTCAATCGTCCCCACATGGCGATCAACTGCTAAACATACTGCGGTTCGGCCCATAGCCACATCGAACTTGGCTTCCTCCTCTGTTTGAGGAATACGCCAGGGGTCTTCTTTACATAAACCTAGTTGACAGGCAACTTGATCCTCAGTCCAGCCAAGATAGTCAAGCAAGCGTCTTCCGGCCGTTTCTGCTAATGCTTCTGAACTATAACGCATTCCTAGGTCACCCTCGACCGTTCGTTTGGCAAACGGTTCCGGTAACCCTTTCAGCATAACGCTCGGTTTGCTTGGATCACCCTTAGCAATAGAATGCACATCTGTGGTGGCCCCTCCGACATCCACAATCATTAGCTCACCAATTCCCCGTTCTGAGTCATGTCCTTCTGCCAGCAATTCTGCCGCCGAAAGCACCGCGGCTGGGGTCGGCATCATGATTCTCTCTAGAAACGCCTCTGCTTTATCTAATCCTTTAGCCTTGATAATATGAGTAAAGAACACATCTCTAATCGCTAAACGGGCGGATTCGACGGATAAAACACCAAGCTCTGGCATCACATTATCTGAAACAACCACAGGTCCGTGCTGTTTTCTCAAAATGTCCGCAACCTGCGCAGACACCACTTTATTGCCTGCAATCACGACAGGCAGACTAGAGGGGAGCCCACAAAGCATTTCTGCATTTTTGAGGATTACTTCCTTATTCCCACCGTCCGTTCCTCCAGCTAATAAGAGAATGTCCGGTTTAGCAGCGCTAATTTTAAAGAGGTCCTCGGTAGTCAGTTCATAGCTAAAGACTTGAAGCACTCGAGCACCCGCGCCCAGGGCAGCACGTCTTGCAGCTTCTCCGGTTAGTTCTTTCACTAAACCGCTGGCGATCATTTTTAACCCACCTGCTGCACTACTACAGGCCAGCTTCCTTATGAACTTCCATCCTCCCTCTGGCACAGGAATCTGGGCCAAAGCTTCTTTCAACCCGTCCATGATATTGGTTTCAATCGTCGTGCCCGCACTAGACGTTCCGATAATCTCTTCACTGTCCAGGTCGACAATTGTCACTTTGGTGTATGTACTGCCAAAATCGATGAGAAGGACTGCTTGCAAGGTCCATCCCCCCTTTTATTCACTCGTTTCCGAAATACCTAAATCCTTACGCAAATCTTCAATCGGTGTTTCAGGCATTGTTCCCGGTGGATAAACTCGGTCAAAACCCATTGCCAAGAACCGTTCTTTGACCGACTCGAAATCCTGTTTGCCACAGACTAAGTTGCCTCCGACATACATACGAATATGACCAATTCCTGTTTCCTGACATTTCTCACGCAAACCTCGGCAATCCATCTCCCCATGTCCATACAAGGATGAAACCAAGATCACATCGGCATTCGTTTCAATCGCCGCATGAATGAATTCCTCCTGAGTTGCGAGCACACCAATATTAATGACTTTAAAACCCGCTTGGGTAAAAGCATAGTCCAATATCCGGTTCCCCACAGCATGAACATCGGAACCGATAACCCCTAAGACCAAGGTCTTTTGTTCCACAATCCATTCCTCCTGTTTTTGTTCACTCCCCCGGTGTTACCTGTTCCACTAGATCAATAGGTTCTTCGAGAAGCGTATTCCCTACTTGCCGAAAAAGCCCCGGATCCCCACTCACATAATAGCGCGTCCGCCAATAACTTTTCCCTAGCACCATCGCAGAAGGACTGGCTTCGAGTTCAATACGTCCTTCATCTTCTGCATTTCTCTTGATTCCCGCGTTTCTTGGCGCTGCCTGTTCCTTCTCATCCATTTTTCCAATCAAAAGTTCCAATTCTTTCACTACTGCCAAAGCTGGATCCACGATCAACACATCTTCCCCTAAGATCTCTTGAATAACTGGTTCTAAGAAGGGGTAATGGGTACACCCTAAAATGAGAGTATCAACACCGGCAGCCTGTAGCGAAGTCAGATAGGTGCGGGCAATCCCTCGGGCCTCTGCTGAGTTGGCTAGCCCGGCCTCAACCAAAGGAACAAAAAGCGGGCAACCCTGAGCTTTCACTAAAGCAATAGCATGTTCACCGTTTTGCCAAGCCTCCCGAAGTATTAAGTCTTCGGGAACGGTCCCTTTGGCCAACGCTCGACTCACCTCGGACGTATACGCCTTGCTACGCACAGTGGTTTCAGTAGCAATCAGTCCAATCTTACCTGCTATTGTTTTTTCAACCGCCAAACGGGCCCCTGGTTCAACCATGCCGATCATCGGAATGTCAAAGGTTTCCCTTAGAACTGGAAGAGCGGTTGCTGAGCTGGTATTACAGGCTACAACAATCACCTCTGCCCCTTGTCCAATTAAAAAGGTAACTATTTCTTCCCCGAAACGGATAAGCTCTTCTCTTGAACGATTACCATAGGGAACCCGTGCAGTATCTCCAAAATAAACGATTCGGATATCCGATAATTGATCTAGAATCTCTTTCATAACGGTCAGACCACCAACTCCAGAGTCAAAAATACCAATCACGCGTTGTTTCTTCAAGTCTCTCCCCCCTTTATTTCAAGCAAGGCGCCTCGGAGTAAATTGAGGCTCCCTGCATCTGGTTCAAATCGAAACTCAATACACTCCATATTTTCGGGAAGCGCTTTTTCCACCCTCAGTCGAAGCGTTGGCGCTAGGATCACAGCTCCACATTCTAGCAACTCTTCACGCAAATTCGCTGCACTGGGTTGAATCAACGTATTAAATGCAGGATACAAACCCGCTAGTTTCAAGGATGCAATTACCTTTTCAGCAAATTGGGGGCTTTCACAAACCAGCGCCAACTTACGACCCATGGTTAATTTAGCAATACGCACGATTGTCTCGAGTTTGGGCTGTAAGGAAATTCCGAGTATAGGAATTTGAAGTTTATCGAATAGACTCTTGACTTCGGCCAGGTGGGTAACTCCTGTGACGGCCATATCCATTCCTGCCAAACGCTCTAGCGCCCTAGGAGATTCCTGAAGTTCGGAGAGCAAAAAAGGCAGGAGGCTCACACCAAGACCCAGATTCCAATTGACGTCCGAGAGTTGCTCAGGATTTGTTACGATGAAGGCCACTTTCCTTCGGGAAAGGAGATCCTTCTTTTCCATCCCGCGCACATGCACGAAGGACACAAAGTCATCTATGGAAAACCCGAGCCCGACTGCTTCTTCCATGGCCAGATCCACAATGCGCAAGACCTTTTCCTTACGACCTTCCTGCTGCATAATTAGAAGTGTGTCTTCAACAAAGGTCCCTCTCCCTCGGGCTGAACTCACGATCCCTTCACTTTCCAGCTCCTTATAAGCTTGGCTGACGGTATTGCGACTGACAGCTAAACTTTCAGCCAATACCCGCTCTGTCGGAAGTTTCGTTCCTGCAGTCCAAACCCCCTGTGTGATTCGTCGCCGAATCTGCTCTTTCAGCTGAATGTAATAGGGCACGCCACTTTTTCGATCCAGATCCACCCAAAATCCCTTCTTCCTAATACCCTTTCAAGTCAATGCTCTCAATCCTTTTTATCCAACGTTAGAGGCCTACTAAGATAAGTTGGAATTCTCCCTGCTCGCCTTATTCATTTTAAGTAGAACGAATTTATTGGTATGGTTAACCAGTCCAAGTTATCATAAACTACCACTTCGCCATCTAATCAAGTTTCCCCTTCTTTATATTATTATTATTAAAAATAATGGGCTCAATGCACGAAATATTTGAAACACCTATTACAACTAATCCTGATACTGATACTTGAACAAGGCGTACCTCATGGTGCGCCTTGTTCATGACTCGATAGTTTCATAACAATAGATTAAGCATTCTTTAGCAACTTAGAATACGCATTAAAGTAAATAAAGGAATGAAAGTTTTTATACTTCATTCCTAAAAATTACTATGTTCTACTGTTTTCGACAGTTCACCCCTTAAATGAGTAAATACAAGCAAACAGCGGTGCTAAAATCCCGCTGTTTGCCTTGCTATATCTATGCTATTTATTGTTTAAAAGCTCGCCAATCGCTTGCATGGCTTCAGCTTCCTGCTCTCCTTGGGTTATGACAATTATCTGCTCATTGGCTCCAATCCCTAACGCGAGAATACTCATAATACTTTTAGCATTAACCTTCTTGTCCTCTTTAACCAAGGAAATTTCACACGGAAACGAATTGGCTATTTGAACGAGCATAGCTGCAGGCCTAGCGTGTAATCCCGAAAGGCTTTTAACAATGAATGAACTTTCCACTTTAACTACATCCTTTCCAAACTAATTCAAATATTTTTAAAATTAATAACTTATAACTAGGATCGCTTTAAACTCTTGTAACTGGCAAATATATCATCAATAAATTTCTAAAAATAAATGTTTTGGCCTGCACTACTTATATACATCTAATTAATACATCTCTAATTGATCCATAAATTTAATCAGATAAAGTTTTACTTAGTAGCTTAATAACTTAAAGCTTGATGTCAGTGAGCACGGTTAAATCAGTGTGTAGCTGTAGAATGCTAGCGGGAACCGCTGTGCTCACAGGTCCATAGAGCGTCTTGGTCAAAATGTCTCGTTTACTCTCCCCGCTGACCAGTAAGAGAATTCTTTGGGCTCGCATAATGCTACCGACACCCATCGTTATTGCTTGACGAGGAACCGCTTCGGAACCCGGGAAGAATCGTGTATTAGCTTGAATTGTCTCCGCGGTCAAATCCACAACATGCGTATGAATTTCCATATTAAGTGAAGGTTCATTAAAACCGATGTGACCGTTGGGTCCTAGACCTAATATCTGCACCCCAATGCCGCCGACGCTTTGAATCGTCTCATCGTACCTACGGCATTCCGCAGTTAAATCCGATACATCACCTCGCGGTATATCCCCATTACCTTTCGGCAGGTCAACTTTACTCCAAAAATGTTCGCGCATAAAAAAAGCGTAGCTTTGCGGGTGATCAGCCGTTAAGCCGACATACTCGTCAAGATTAAAGGTTCGGGCCTGAGCAAGGCTAATGATCCCTTCTTGAGTAAGTCGGGTCAGATATTGGTACATACCAATTGGCGTACTTCCCGTTGGAAGACCTAACACTAGATTTGGGCAAGCTAAGATTTCTCGGGCCACCCAACGGGCTGCCATTTGGCCTAAGCTCAGATTATCTTGGGCATATAGGTATTCCATTTTACATCCTCCTAGATTCCCCTTGCGTCAAACACTAACTTGCCTTGTAACCAAACCTGCTTGATGTCAAAATCCGGTGACAGGGGGATAAACGTCGCTTCCTAGTTTAGTTCTAAACTGCCAATCCGGTTACCTTAGTGCCCACTGATGAACAGCCCAAGCCACACCCGATTCGTTGTTCGTCCTAGTGACTACTTGGGCCTGCTGTTGTACAAATTCGGGTGCGTTACCCATGGCTACGCTCAGCCCTGCCACTTCGAACAGACTCAAGTCGTTGTAATTATCGCCAACAGCCATAATCTGCTCCGGTCTAATCGCTAAGAAATCTGCTATCTGGCGTAACGCCGCTCCTTTAGAGACATGTGCAGGACAGATCTCAAGGTTTCGGGGGTCGGAACTCGTCACACTCAAACCTGGTATCCGACCAAGGTCCCGAGCCGCCTCCACCAAGGAATCTACACTTAAGACAGCCATTTTATAGATTGGTTCGCAGGTTGTTTTAACCCATTCGGCTAAGTCATCCACCCGGAGGGCAGGGCAGTATTCTTTCACTCTCAGCACCCATTCTATCAGTGGTTGCTGTCCCTCCAGCCTGGCCAGATTCTGTTGCGGCCAGTGTTCATTCCAACTCGCAGGGGTGTCAAAGATCATGCTCTGAACCGTATAAATATGACAGTACAGACCATGACGCCGACAATAGGCTAAAAAGTTCAACACTGTGTCCCTTTGGAAAGCCACACCACTGACAATTTGTTCCCCTGAGCCAATAAGCGCACCGTTTAAAGACGCGAAGGGCGTGTTCAAATCAAGTAATTGTGCGTGCCATAACGTAGAACGAGGTATGCGCCCACTAGTCAGAACGACTTTGCCGCCTGCCACCTGAAAAGTCCTTATGGCCGCCTGATTAGCTCTGGTAATTTCTTTATGCTCGTTTAGCAAAGTTCCATCAATGTCTAAGGCTATTAATTGGAAGTTAAGCTTCAGCTGTGACTGGGAACGCGAAGATGAGAACATCTGCTCCGGCAACTACCTCACCATCCTTGCGTATTAATTCAATGATCCATTTATCATTGTTCGTTATTATTATTGGAGTTGCCAAATTTTTTCCTTGGCTGCCTATCAGTTTTAAGTCTGCTTTGATTAATACACTACCAAGTTTAACTTGGTCTCCCTGACTAACCATAACCTTAAAACCATTCCCCTGTAATTGGACAGTATCTATACCACAGTGAATCAAACACTCCACCCCATCAGTAGACTTTAAACCGATGGCGTGACCAGTAGGGAACAATGCGGTCACCTCTCCGTCAAAGGGAGCTAAAATCTCACCTGAAGTCGGGTAAATAGCTAAGCCTGGACCCAATAGTTCTTCAGCAAACATTGGATCAGGTACTTGACTCAATTCCATAATTTTTCCACTCAGCGGTGCCCATATCTGGGATTTCTGCTTTGCAATATCTTTACGTTCTGTTTTACTAAAAGGCCACATGGCTAACACTCCCAACTTCTGTCAAATAGAACTACGGTTGTCTAAAAATCTTCAAAGCTTGGGACACACTTCCACCAGCTTGCACTAATAGCGCTTGTGCCTCACCTGCGGAACTACCGATCAACAGCAAGGTTACTGCCACTTTAACGGATCCGCCTGCTTCAACGATTGCCGCCTCGGCTTCCTCTCTACTAACGCCGGTCGCTAAACAAACAATACGTTTCGATCGTTCCACCAGCTTTTTATTGGTAGCCTGGACATCTACCATCAAGTTACCATACACCTTGCCCAATCTAATCATGGACGCTGTCGTCAGCATATTCAACACTAATTTCTGGGCAGTACCCGCTTTCATTCTGGTTGAGCCCATGATCACCTCCGGACCGACCAAAGTTGCAATCGACAGCTCGGACACCTGTTGCATCTCCGAGTCTGGAGTACAGACAACAGCAACGGTATGGCATCCAACCTGGCGGGCATGCACTAGACCGCCGATGACATAAGGCGTACGACCGCTCGCTGCAATTCCTACGACCACATCTCTTGGACTCAAATCCCGGGATTCCAAATCTTCAGCTGCCATCGTCAAGGAATCCTCCGCGCCCTCAACAGCGCGAAAAACAGCCTTATCCCCGCCAGCAATAATTCCCTGCACTAAATCTGGCGAAGTACCGAAAGTAGGCGGACATTCCGAAGCATCGAGTATGCCCATTCTACCGCTCGTTCCCGCACCTAGATAGAATAACCGACCTCCCCCACTCAAGCTCTCAACAATCCAATCTACGGCCTGAGCAATCTGAGGTAGCACTAATTCGATGGCTAAGGCTACCTTTTTGTCCTCCCGATTAATACATTGTAAGATTTCCAGGGCTGCTAATTTGTCAATGTTTTCCGTCTCCGGGTTACGCGCTTCTGTTAACAGTTTTTCTAAGTTCATAGAGGCTCCACACCCTTCTATCGTTCGTCTAGTTCTTTTCTATAAATCGAAATGCCCGTCCAGGAGTAATCCAATCGAGCAGGAACTCTTCTTCAGGTACTATTTTACCCACTACGTTCACCCTCATATCAGCTGGAAGCGGCTGCCTCATGACTTGTAGCTCTCCCATATAACGCAGATATTGTGAATTATCCAAGGTAATGTTTCCACGTAGACGAGGCTGTGGAGAGCGGGGTAAGATATCTCCCCGACATAATCCCCTTGCCTCCTGAGAACGGACAACATATTCCCCTGGGTCTAAGCGGTTTGTATGCTGAGTCGCAAAGAGGATATTTAGTTCATCCTCTGTTAAATCAGGGTTTCGCTCTATCTGTATCTCTAGACACGTTTCATTCACCTGACCAACCGCAGCCAACTCCAAAGGCTCTGCCAACGGATCTCCAAATAAAATACCATCGACTAAAGCACTGGCCACCAGATGTTTGGCGGCTTGTAATGGTTTCCATAGCCTGTGTTCTTCTAAGGTTGGAAGTCCTGCAAAAATTGGACCCCGCGGGTTTTGTTGAGAAGGGATAAAAGCTAAAACAGGTATTTTGTAGTTCCGAAAAATCTGAGAGCGCTGGGCAAACAGACTGTATGACAAACCAGTTTCCGGTCGGGGATAATAGTTGTGGCAAGCCTGAAGCCTAGCAGGGTCTGCACCGGCATCCATAATCGCTTGGAGCAACTCCTCATCGACCGTACTGGCGTTGATTTCAATTGCCAGTCCACTCTCCCTAGACAGCTTAGCTATTTCCACCGGAGGAAAGCCATAGTCCAAGCGAAGAGCGTGTAGACCTAAGCGACGTATTGGTTTCAGATGATCGATGCTCGCCTGAAGCAACTCAAAAGCCCGAGGCGAAATGTCCGCTGTAATTTGAAAACCTAACTCTACCGCGTCTACCATTAAAGCCTGAAATTCTTCTAGGAGAGTCTCTGCATTCGCCTCTGGGATGTGTAATGAAGTGAAGAGCCTGGTAAAACCAGATTGACTGGCTAACTTTAAATATTGACGGTTAGCTTCAATAGAATATCCCATTCCCACATAAGCAGAAACACCTTTGCTAAGCATTTATGATCAACTCCTATTAAAGATCATAAGACGGGTGGCGTCCCACCCGTCTTATGGTTTTTGCAGTACATGCTGCAAGGGACAAGATTCAATGCTCAAGGTTCAACGCTCAGTCTACTGGGTCATCAAAACCGACAATCCAAGTTACCACAAAGCCTGCGCCATAAGCCACAACGATACCGAGCAAGTAGAAAAGAACACTCCCGTTCTTAATTAAGAACGTCAATGGCAAACCGGAAACTCCCATGGCGATGGAAGCAACATGGAACGATGCTTGTACTGCCCCACCAACCGCTGCACCGATACAGGCAGTGATAAAAGGCCGGCCCAAGGGTAAGGTAACACCGTAAATTAAGGGTTCCCCGATTCCCAAGATCCCAACCGGCAAAGCTCCCTTAATGATATTCTTAAGCTTCTTGCTCTTCGTCTTAAAGTAAACCGCAAACGCTGCTCCTACTTGACCGGCACCGCCCATAGCCAAGATGGGAAGGAGTGGGTTTTCTTTCGTAGTATTCAAAAATTCCATATGGATAGGAGTTAGGCCTTGGTGCAGGCCGGTCATCACTAGTGGTAAGAAGGTTCCCGCTAAGATAAGGCCGGCTAGCGCCCCACCGTAACCAAGCATAGTTTGGAAGAAAAATACTACTCCGTCCGAAAGCCATCCACCGACTGGTTGCAGAATGAAGTAAGTTGCAAAGCCCGTGATTAGCAGGGTTAAGGTAGGCGTCACAATGATATCAATCGAGTTTGGAATAACCTTCCGTAATTGTTTCTCCACTAAACTCATAAACCAAGCTACAATTAACACGCCGATAATGCCACCACGGCCAGGTAGCAAGGCTATGCCACCGATGTTGATATTAACAATGGCAGGGTTAATCAGCAGGACGCCTGCCAGTCCACCCATGGCCGGAGTACCACCAAATTCCTTCGCGGCATTAATACCGACGAAAACGGCTAGATAGACAAAAATACCGCTCCCCAGTGTCGTTAAGATCGTGATTATAAGCCCTTTAGGGTCAGCCCCCATGCGAACGGCAACATTGGTTATCCCAGAAATCATACCGGAGGCCACAATGGCGGGAATAAGCGGGATAAATATATTAGATAATTTGCGTAGGAATAATTTAAACGGCGTCGAATTTTTATCATCAATCGTGGCCTTTAAATCTTGTACTTCCCCCATCTGAATTCCGGTTATATTTGTGAATTCCGCAGCTACCTTGTTAACCACACCAGGGCCTAAAACTACCTGAAATTGACCCGATGATTCCACCAGACCGAGGACTCCATCGATTTTCTTTAATTCGTTTGTGTCCACTTGAGCCTTGTCTACGGCTGTCAAACGGAGACGCGTCATGCAAAAGCTGGCAGCTGTGATGTTCTCCTGACCACCAAAGACTTTGAGTATCTGTGCGGCTAACTCTCTTTCCTTTGCCAATGTTGCTCCTCCTCTTTCACTCACCTCAGAGTTTTTAACTAAAATCTTCCTACAGCTAAACTATGCCCTCAGGTCAATAGCAAATTTGTAGCGATCACCCCGATAAACTGATTTCACGAATTCTACTGCCTGCCCTCCAGACGCATAAGTCGTGCGCTCGATCAATAGGACAGGGGCCTTGTTCTTGATATTCAGTTTAGAGGCCTCCGTAACCTTTGCCAGTGACGCTTCTAAAGTCTGTGTGGCGTATGCTATTTCGATGCCTCGCTCCCGCATTACCTTATAAAGAGAACCCGAGGCCACCTTTTCTTCTGTAAAATCTGGCAGATAATTAATAGGAACATAAGCAGTCTCAATCGCCATTGGCTCATCGTCAGCCAACCTTAACCGCGTGATCTCATACACACTCTCTCCGTCCTCGATACCCAGTTGCCTTGCAACACGACCCGTTGCCGGACAAGTAGTCATCTGAATGAGCCTGGTTCCCGGGTGCATATTTCGCCGCTTCATGTCCTCTGTAAAACTAGTTAGCACTTGAAGTTTCTGCTCAATTTTAGGTTGTGAAACATAAGTGCCTTTGCCTCTCTCTCGTCGCAGTAAACCCTCGTTCACCAGATCAGAAATTGCTTGCCGGACAGTCATCCGGCTAATACCATATTCCTCACAATATTCCCGTTCGGATGGTAGACACATGCCGACAGGATATTCTCCCGACGAGACCCTTCCCTGAATCAATGTCTTTAATTGAAAGTAAATAGGAACCACACTGGTCTTATCGATCTTCATCCTCTCACCTCCTAATTGCGAATTTTCTTACACTTAGAATAACATATAGTTGTCATGTTGTCTAGACCAGTTAAAACCAATGCCTAGTAAATCATTTCATTTTAGCGTAGTGGTTCTAATGCATAGGCCTGAACTAAAACGTAAGCGGCCCAGCTCTTGTACTTACGCCTGCTTTCCTTTCTCAAGTACAAGTAGTGGTACGAATTGTCCCTAATCCCCAAAAAAAAGCAGGAGATTTGGCTTTCCAAATCCCCTCTTTTAGCTTAGTATAAATTATTATTTATCCTGCATTTCTTGCTTCACGAAACTCTCAATTTCTAGAGGGTTATCCATCTCCAAGACGGCCGCAGCGATTGCGCGTGCTTTTTTCCTCGACAGTTGACGCACTAAGGCACGTGCAGGCAAGACTGAGCTGGCACTCATGCTGAATTCATCAAGGCCCAGACCGAGTAAAATCGGAAGAGCGGTTAAATCTCCAGCCATCTCCCCACACATGGCAACCCGTTTTCCTGCCTTATGAGCGGAATCAATCACGCCCTTAATCAATCTCAACAAAGCCAGATTGAAGGGCTGATACAGATAAGAAACCTTCTCATTCATACGGTCTGCGGCCATAGTGTACTGAATTAAGTCATTGGTGCCAATGCTAAAGAAATCAACTTCCTTAGCGAAACGGTCAGCCATAACCGCCACAGCAGGTATTTCAACCATAATCCCGACTTCCATATCCTTGTTAAAAGGAATCTTTTCGGCAAGCAGTTCAAGCTTAACCGCTTCCAGTACCATATTGGCCTCCCTAAGTTCTTCAAGCGTGGCAATCATGGGATACATCAGCTTAATATTCCCAAAGGCGCTGGCTCGCAAAATTGCTCTGAGCTGGGTTCGGAAGATGTCTGTCTGGTCGAGACAGAGCCGGATAGCCCGGTAGCCCAGAAACGGATTCATTTCCTTAGGCATTTCAAGATAAGGAAGTTCTTTGTCTCCGCCAATATCCAGGGAGCGAATGACCACAGGATGTTCTTCACCAAACATCAAGGTCACCGCTTTATAAGCTTCAAATTGCTCCTCTTCTGACGGAAGCTCTTGTCTGCCCATATACAAAAACTCGGTTCGGTACAGCCCAATCCCTTCGGCACCATTTGCAACAGCAACCAAGGCATCCTGAGGATTCCCGATATTCGCTACAAGTTCAACCCGAACCCCATCTGGAGTCACGGACGGTTGATCAACCAACTTTTTAAGCTCCTGACGTTGCGCCTCATAACTAAGCTGCTTGTTCTTGTATAAATCGATCAAATCCTCAGCAGGATTAACAATTACTTTTCCCTCGCTTCCGTCGACAATGACGAACTCCCCAGGCTTAATCTTCTCTACAATATCCTGCACACCCACAACGGCCGGAATCTCCATCGAACGAGCCATGATTGCCGAGTGGGACGTTCTCCCTCCGATATTGGTCACAATGCCGACCACCTTGTCCCTGTCTAACTGAGCAGTATCCGAAGGGGTTAAATCATAGGCAACTAGAATCACCTTTTCCGTGATCTCAGACAAAGACTGGGTACTTATTCCCAGTAAATATCGCAGCAGCCGGCTGGAAACATCACGCAAATCGGCCGCCCGTTCGCGGATATAATCATTATCCATGCTGGCAAAAAGCTCGAGAAACTTATCCGTTATAACTCGTACTGCCCATTCTGCATTCTGCTCTTCCGAACGGATCATCTCCGTAATTGCTCCACTATATTCAGGATCTTGCAACACCAAGATATGTGCCGTAAAAATCTCTGCTTCGTCAGTACCAATCGATTGACGGGTTTTTTCCTTAATCCCCTCTAGGTCCTGGACAGCCTTCCTCAATGCTTCTTCAAAACGCTGGATTTCCGAGTCTAGGTTTTCTTTAGCAACCTCGGATTTTATAACTATAATTTGTTGATCCTGTAATAGGAAGGCCGGCCCCAAGGCATAGCCAGAAGCTGCGCTAATTCCCGTGAACTCCATCTCCACCACCCCTTTTTATAACTCAAGCTTCCAAAAGTTCGCCAATCGCTTGCATAGCTTCTGCTTCCTTTTCCCCTTCGGTGATGACAACGATTTCTTCCTTAGCTTCAATCCCTAACGCTAGTATGCTCATGATACTTTTAGCGTTCACCTTTTTCTCTCCTTTAACCAAGGAAACATCACAGGGAAATGAATTGGCCTTTTGCACGAGCAACGCTGCTGGTCTGGCGTGTAATCCTGAAGGGCTATTAATAATAAATGTTTTTTGCATTTTAATTACTTCCTCTCATACTAAGTATCAAGACTTAACTGATCTACTTACCCGGTTGAACAACACAAACCAAAGTTTTCCCTGCTTCAGCCAAGCCTTTTTTAACATCCAAGGTTCGGCCGTCTAAGTTAGTAAACACAATCGGAGTAATCGAGGACTTGGCATTAGCCTCAACATAGGGTAAATCCACTTTTAATAACGGAGTTCCTACGTCAACCAAGTCCCCTTCCGTCACCAACATTTCAAAGCCTTGGCCCTTTAGATTCACCGTATCAAGCCCTACATGAATCAGTATTTCCAGGCCATCCTCGCTCACTAACCCTAAGGCATGTTTCGTCGGGAACGTATTATGCACGGTTCCTTTGACTGGAGATAGCACCTGACCGTCGGAAGGCTTAATCCCAAAGCCATCTCCCATCATCTTCTCTGCAAAAACGGGATCCGGCACTTCGGCCAGGTCAATAATTTCTCCTGTAAGAGGTGCATAGATGGATAAAGCCTTATCCAGAGAGAGCTTCGGAGAGACAGCTTCGGCTTTTTGTGGTTCCGGCAGAATCGAAGCTCCGGATGTTTCTATCTCTCCAGTATCTCCTGTGCGAATAATTTCTTTCATTTCTTCCTTTAAAGAATCTGATTGGGTGCCGAATATAGCTTGGAAATTTTCCCCCACTTCCAAGACTCCGGAAGCCCCTAAATTTTTGAGCTCCCCGATCTTTACCAATCCTGGATCCTTCACCGTAATCCGAAGACGGGTAATACAGGCGTCAAGGGCAGTTAAGTTATCCTTTCCTCCAAACGCCTTAAGGATGTTTGCAGCTTTACTCCCTACAGAAACAGTCTGGGCGTGCGTTTCGAGTTCCTCCAGTTCTGAGTCCGTTTCACGACCAGGTGTCTTGAGATTCCATTTGCGAATCGCAAACCGGAAGAGAAAGTAGTACAGTACGCCCAATAACAAGCCAAAGGGAATAACCATCCAGCCATTATTTGACAGCCCGTAATTTAAGACATAGTCAATTCCTCCACCGGAGAAAGTATAGCCATGTTTAACCTGAAGCAGATCCATAACGGTGAAGGAAAAGCCTGCTAATAGGGCATGCACAAGAAATAAGGGAGGAGCCAGAAATAAGAAGACGAACTCGATTGGCTCGGTAATCCCTGTCAACATAGAGGTCAGTGCCGCAGAAATCAGCAACCCAGATATTGCTTTACGCCGGTCAGTCCGGGCTTCATGAATCATAGCCAACGCTGCTGCTGGTAGACCAAAGATCATATAAGGGAACAGACCCACCATAAAGCGTCCTGCGGTTGGGTCTCCAGCAAAATAACGTGCCATCTCTCCATGAACCACCTGACCCGTTGTGGGGTCCATAAAGCTTCCCATCGTAAAATAAAATGGGGTTTGAAAGATGTGATGAAGCCCAAAAGGAATCAACAGACGTTGGATAAATCCGAAAAAGAACGGACCAGACGCCGAAGCCATAACCCAGTTACTTGCCGCGTCAATACCCTGTTGAATCGGAGGCCAAACATAGGCAAACACCACTCCGAGAATTAGAGCAGCTACGGCAGTAATAATGGGCACAAAACGCTTCCCTGCAAAAAAGCCAAGCACGGGGTGCAGCTTAATGTTAAAAAACCGTCTGTACAGCAGGGCTGCCACTAAACCGATGATAATCCCGCCAAACACACCCATATCAATAAAATGAGTCGCACCTTCGTACGGAAGAGCCAATTGAAATGATTCTCCCATATTGTCTAGGGTCTTAGTCAAGATAAGATAACCAATGACCGCAGCTAAGCCAGCAACCCCTTCGCCTCCAGCCAATCCTATCGCAACCCCTACAGCAAAAACCAGTGGCAGATTTTCAAAGATCACTCCGCCCGCCGACTTAATCACTGGCATATTCAACAAATCCTGATTTCCGAGACGGAGCAACAATCCTGCGGCAGGTAGAACAGCAACAGGGGTCATTAAGGCTCGACCGATTTGCTGAAGTACCTGGAATGCTCTTTTAAACATAACACATCAAACTCCCTTAAATTCATCCAATAGTGAGACTCTCCCACCGAAATCTCAATGTTCAACTTTAGTTGACCAGTTCACTTTTTTTCTTTCCTTCTCCTAAGTCGTTCAGCGGTCAAGCTCCATCGAGGCCTAATACTTTGAGAGAACGTATCTTTTCGTGTCTCAACCTGTTCTGCATGACCGCTACCTCAATGATGGAGGCAATCGTTCGGCCTGGACGTACCGGCACGATGATCTTAGGAAGATAGATTCCTAAGATTTCCGTAGTTGCAGGAGGGTCTATCCCTAAGCGATCATATTCCTTCCCTTCCTGCCATTCTTCCAAGTGCACAATCAGGTGAATGTCTTTCTCGTCTCGTACCGCACCCGCTCCAAACAAGGTCGTTACATCTAGAATCCCTAAACCACGGACCTCGAGTAAATGCTTGATTCGCTCAGGAGCCTTCCCCCGTATGTGTTCTTCATCCACACGGCGCACTTCTACGGCATCATCCGCAACCAACAGATGACCGTTTTTAATCAATTCTAAAGCAACCTCGCTCTTACCGATTCCACTTGCCCCAGTAATTAAAACCCCCACTCCATAGACATCCACCAATCCACCGTGAAGAAGCGTACTCGGCGCTAAATGATTTGCGAGATAACGAATAAGTAAGTAAAACAATCGGGTCGTCGAGCGTTCTGTAGTCAACAAAGGAATCTGCCTCTCATTGGCTAAGTTAATCAGTTCCTCTGGCACAGGTAATCCACGGGTCACAATAATACAGGGAACTTCTTTAACCATGACATTAGCGATATTGAAATGCCTCGCGGACGCTTCCATTTGCTGAATCAGCCCCAACTCGGTTCTCCCATAGATCTGAATTCGCTTTGGCGTTAAATACGTTAAATAGCCTACCAATTCTGCACTTGGTCGTTTGATGCTGTAATCTTCGATTTTCTTTACTAGCCCTTCTTGTCCTGCTAGAATTTCAAAGCTGAATTCTTCCACTAATTCACTAACCGTGAGCATACTTAGACATACCTCATCTTCCTCAGATCTTTAGACCTTCGAGCTTAGTTATTACTGTTATGTTTAAACAATTATCATCTACTATATACCCTTCGCTGCAATCTCCCAAAAATATTATAGAATATTTCCACATAAACGTAAAAAAATAGGAAATTTAGCTAAATTGCCAAATTTCCTACCCTATCTTCTATCAATCCCATGAAAGACGATTATTTCAAATTAGAACTTAGCGGTTCCAACGCATAGGCATGGACTAAGGCATAAGCAGCCTCAGCTCTTGTTACGGTTTGCTCAGGATGCAGGGTATTGTCGTCAATCTTCAAAATACCCAGTCCCCAAGCGAGGGCAATATAGCCCAGCGAATCAGCCTGAATCTTATCAGCATCTGCAAAGGGAACGGCATAGATCCCTTTAACCTTCGCAGAAGGCTCCATATTAATAAGGCGAATCATTATTTTGGACAGATCTTCTCTGTTCAATTCAGACTCTAGTTTTAAATTCCCATCATCCCAACCACGCTCTTTGATAAGCTTCAAAACATCTTTATCCTCTAAAACACGATCACGGTTATTTCCTTCCGCTGTAAGCATCGCACGCATAAGCGAACCAACGGTGATGTTCTCATCTGGGCGGAAGGTTTCTCCATATTCCCCAAAGGCACCCGTCAGACCCATTATACCTATTTCCTTTTCCGCAAAATGCCCTTGAATATCCGTGAAGTTATGGGATTTAGACCATTGGGATTGCGATTTACCATACCAATCCATAGGGTCACCATTCTTAGCATCAATCATCGAAGGAGTGTACGTGAAATAGTCGGTATTCGGTTGATAAACCAAGCGAAGTTCTTGTTGCTCATTCTGTATGAAGATCAAGGAGTAATTCAACTCCAACGGCCGTATTTTTAAGAATTTCTCTGTTGCTTGGTTTAGAGGTAGTACATCCGAGGCGCTTGGAAACTCCAAGTTGGACCAGTTCATTTCATAATTGGTTACCTGCTTAGCAACCGCATCGATGGTTATTGTCATTCCATTACGAGAAACAGGAATTCCATTGACAAACCTAACATAACTAAACATTTGAATATTGGGAGGCATTTTGCCATTATAGATGTTTTCTGGTTCCAATTTAATAAGCTCAAACTTCTCAGGCTGTACCCGTTTGAGAAAATTATCTGCTAATATTTGCGCGCTTTTACGAGTGATAGGCTTAGACTTATCATCTGAGTTAACGCTAGGGAATTGATTAAAACCGATGAAATCCCCGTTCATCGCATTCACGCGAGCACTTAGATGACGTTGTTCTCCAAAATTAGAATACTCGCCATTCCATTGTATATCCCAGACTTGTTCACTAGGGTTTTGCCAGTCAGGACTCAGACTAGAATGCTGGAGAGTAAGGTTTTTGGGGATCTTAATCATTTTTTTGACGATATCCACTGCTTCACTCTGACTAATTCTCGGCGTGTTCTCCGGGACTTCCTGGCCAATTGAAGGTTGTGCAGGACCAGGTACAGGTACCGGAGAAACTGCCTCAGTAGTAATTATCGCTGATGTCATCGCTGTTGTAGCCTTTACACTGTTTTCTGCGCCGACACCATAATTATTCCCCCCCTGAGTATCAATAGTCAAAGGCTTCCCGCTCAGCGCATCAACCGCTCCTCCGTAGTATTTATTACTCAACTGATACACGAGGAGAACACGTTGAGGCTCTTGGGCTTGAGGATTCATGATCGGAGGTAAAAAATATTGCAACTCAAGCATGGGCGTATCTGTAAACACCTGCCGCGCAGCTTCAGGGGAAATAACGTTCGACGCAGCGGGAAACTCAAGACCCTCCGTCCAGTTATTATAGTAGTTCATAACTTGCCCCTTGTCTCCACTAACACTCACGTTCACCCCGTTTCCTGGAAACGGAATACCGTTCACGATACGGACCCAACGAAAATTATATATAAAGGGTTGAGAATTATTTAAAGCAAACACTTGCTGATTATCGTTTATAAGCTGCATTTCAGATTGATGCTTACTAGCCAATTTTGAAACCATATCAGAGGCGATCTTCATCGCATCTTCCTTGGATAGAACAGGGAGCCTAAACGACGGCCTATTCGAATTCTCCCATCGATTAATGTTCATTATCTCCCCAGTCGTTGCGTCAACCTCCGCATTAAAACTCCCACCCGGCTCTTCAACCGCATTCCAATTCAAAGAATAAGTAGCACGATTATTAAACTCGTTGTATCCAGTCGATAAATGCGAATACTTCTCTGGGATACTAAAGTTATCTTTGACCACCTGAATAGCCTGTTCAACAGTAATTTTCGCCTTCTCACTTCCAAGAGCACTTGTTGGATAAACCACCAATTGAATAAGAAGCATAAAAATAACCACAACGTTCAAATGTCGAAATTTCCTAAACAGTTTTCATCAATCCCTTCTTAATTGTTTGTTATCTATCAGACTTATTGCGACCTCCTTTTTATATTCAAATAAGATCAAGTATTTTTACTATATTAGAATTCAATAACATATATTCCATAAGTTACATAATTTTCCTGCAAGACTTATAAATTTTATATACCTAGGGACAACAAAAGAGAATGGTCTTACTTGCAGTGACAAGTCAAGAACATTCCCTTTTCTCCTTAAAACAAGACGGTGCACAAGAATTGTGCCGTCTCCCCAGCGTCCACGGTTCCGTTCCCCGCCCCAAGCCCGGGACGCAGTGTGACACAGCGCGAGGTCTTTACGTAAGCAGCCAGCAAACTTCCGTGTAAGCGACCCCAGATACGGGGCTGAGCACAGGACCTTCAGCGCGATAGTATTCGTTAAAGGTTGTGCGCTTTCGGCGAAACCCTCCACCGGAGGCTTTCGTGTGCGAAGCCGCCAACTGAGCCAAGGATGGCGAATTTGGCGGGAACCCCGCTCCCACAATCGGAGCTTACACGGTTAGTTTGCTCTGCGTCGTATGCACCGAGCGCTGTGTCACACTGCGTCCCCCTAACGACTCAACAACTCCCCAAACTCTCGCTCCAAATCCCACGAAACGCCACCATTATTACCCACAACAGCACTCTTAGCAATATACCCTTTATTGAATAACAAAAAGTAATTCAAACTCGAGGGCAGGGTCTTCGGTTGGGTCATTGCCACAAATCCTCCAGTTTTAGCAGCCAAAGCAGCCGTTAACAACGCATCTGCATAGGGTTTTCCTGAAGTGACATCATCTTGCCGAACCAGCCCAGATGTAAAGTAAATTGGAGACTGCGGAGTTTGCGTATTAAACAGATTCTGAAATATTATGCTTTGGGTATCATAGCGGTCAAAACCACCCCAGCGTTTGACTGAATAATTGGCACGCAGTTCATTTTCCACAGAATTACTAATAACGGCTGTCCCTCCAAGCAAGACGACGTTACGTACACCAAGATTTGTCAAGGCTTGAATTGTAGAAGCGGGCAGTTGGTCCCTATCCGTAAGCAAAATGGGACTTCCTTGCTCCGCTGCAAAAGCGCTGATCGCTATAGCGTCTGGGATGGCATGCCCATTGGCAATATATGCAGTATAGGTGGCATCAATCCCGACACTAGCAGAGATCGAAGCAGCTGTATCGTAGGTCTGTAGTCCTGCGATTCGAACAACATTGAATCCTTTACTTGTTAAACTATCCTGGATCCCTTGAGAAACAGCTACTGTTCCGCCAACGATATAGATGTTCTGAGCACTCAGCTCACGAATCTCAGCTAACGTTCGCTCGTCTAAGTTGGAGGAACCCGTCATAAGAATCGGGGCATCCAATTTTTTCGAGAGTGGTGCCGCTGCAAGAGCATCAGAAAATTGGTCATCTCTTGCCAAAATTACATTATTTGCACTCTGCCAACCTTGTTTAGCGACCTCCACTGAAAGCGACACATTATCGAAAGCCTGAGCTCCAATGCGACTACCCGTTTCAAAAGCTGGGTTAACAGGTATTGTACCAATGACTTTTCCACTAAAGAGAATATCGACATTACCCGCTTTTAACGGTGTCATATTAAGGAGAAACGTTCCGTCATTCAAAGTAGTAAAACTTTGGGTTGCGGGACTTGAATCAACAGCCGTTCCATCAACGGTTACTGACCTTTTCTCTAAAATATTTCCATCGGAATCTGTAAGTTTGACACTCACCGAGTTATCTCCATTAACAAGGAGGGAACCCGTTACCGTAGTTACTGCATCGAGGACCCTGATGGTCGCACTTACAGAGCCTTTATTCGGTGCAACAGCCTTAACCTCGAGGGTATAATCTCCTGGCGTAAACAAGGTAACATTGGAAATATTGTAATAACCATTACCTCCGGATACCGGATAATGTACTACCTTACCTTCAGAATCCGTAATGGTTGAATTGACCGCTCCTGTAAAAAGCTTGCTCACCGGAATCCGATTCAACTTCATATTTATTGTCGTAGGCTCCCCAATTATTAATGTGGAGTCTACCTCAGACACAAAAGTAAGTCCTCGTAAGGTAATGTACTCACCTTCCTCCTCCGCAGCAAAAGCTACCCCTGGCAGCATACTCATCAATAAAAGAGCCATCATCAAGATACTTAGAACGGTCTTCGTTTGTTTCTTTTTTCCCATGTACAATTTCTCCTCTCTCTATCTGCATATCATCTTGCTTTCAACGAACAATCCGCTTTATGATTTCCCATCATCCTTGACAACTCTCTCTAGTACTTATCATCTAAAAAGCTTTCCGAGTCCCTAGGTCCAGGGTAGGTGCAAGTGCAACAAGATTCTTTATTCCTTGCCATGCCCTCTTAGCTCTTGCCCTGTTCTGGCATGCTAGTCTTGCATTATTCATATCGCAAGGCATCAATTGGATCCATTGCCGCAGCCTTACGCGCTGGGAAAACTCCGAAGATGATACCGATTGCAGCCGAGAAACCAAACGCCATCAAAACGGAGGCCACGGAAATACTGGTGTCCATCGCAAAAGCCTTCCCTACAAGGTTTGATCCTCCATACCCGAGAGCGATACCTATCCCTCCCCCTAAAGCACTGAGCACCACTGCTTCAATGAGAAACTGCAACAGAATATCGTTACTTTTTGCTCCGATTGCCTTACGGATTCCGATCTCTCGTGTTCGTTCGGTGACCGAGACAAGCATAATATTCATGATCCCAATTCCCCCGACCAGCAATGAAATCCCCGCGATTCCGCCAAGGAGCATGGTCAAGGTTTGAGTTACGCTGGTCATAGTTGCTAACATATCCGCTTGATTTTGAACTCTGAAGTTATTATCCTTACCCTCTTGGATCTTATGAGACTTTCGCAAAGCAGTTGTAATCTGATCTTGTGCCGTTTGCATCTGATCCTCTGACGAAGCAGAGACCAAAATACTACGCACCGTCTTTCGACCGATTAAGCGCGCTTGGACTGTGGTGATCGGAGCTGTAATCGTGTCGTCACTACTCTGGAACCCGGTAGACCCTGTAGCAGTAGTCACCCCTATGACTTGAAAAGGTACGTTGTTTATTTTAATAGTCTTCCCGATAATGGTTGCATTCGCATTCCCCAGAAGGTTTTCCACAACCGTAGGGCCTAATACCACGACTCTAGCACTGCTATCTACATCCGCTTTCGTAAGATTGCGGCCAATAGCAATTGTGACATTTTTAATAATTTCATACCCCTCTGTAGTTCCATTGATAGTTGTCGAGGTATTTCCTGATCCTAGGACTACTTGCGCATTGGTACTCGCAATTGGGGCAACTGCTTTCAAAATCGGTCCAAGCGCACTTAACTTATCAACATCCTCCATCGTTAGGGAGGCGGCACTGCCAGCCCCCCCGCTAACCCCTCCGGAATTCGACTGCCCAGGGCTGATCGTCAAAAGGTTCGAGCCCATGCCTTGAATCTGGGAAGTAATTGATGCCGTCGCTCCATTCCCGATTCCGACCATTGCGATAACTGCAGCCACTCCTATAATAATCCCTAACATCGTCAAGGATGAACGTAGTTTATTAGCCCGCAAAGCTCGCAAAGAAACCCTAATACTTTCTAGAAAGTTCACTTTGCTACTCCCTCCTCAAGGACCTGTGCTTGTGCCTTGCGCTGATTTTCCACGACTTCGTCCTTTTCAATATGACCATCACGGAAACGCACAATCCGTTGGGTAAATTCGGCGATATCCGGTTCATGCGTGACAATAACAATCGTATTACCCGCAGTATGCAGTCGCTGAAAGATTGCCATAACCTCTTCACTCGACCGACTATCAAGATTTCCTGTGGGCTCATCCGCCAAGATAATGGAAGGACTCGAAACTAATGCCCGGGCGATGGCGACCCGCTGTTGTTGCCCGCCTGAGAGTTCTTTAGGACGGTGGTGAATCCGATCGCCCAGCCCGACAGATTCTAGCGCAGTAATAGCACGAGCCCGTCTTTCTTTACTTCCCACACCGGCATAGAGCAGAGGAAGTTCCACATTTTCTAACGCCGTTGTTCGAGCAAGAAGATTAAAGCCCTGAAAAACAAACCCAATTTTGCGATTACGAATAACGGCTAAATCATCCCCACTGGCCTTCGCTACATCGGTTCCGTCCAGGTAATACTCTCCTTCAGTCGGTGTATCTAAACATCCTAGAATGTTCATCATAGTCGATTTTCCGGAACCAGATGGCCCCATAATCGCCACAAACTCGTTGGACCCTACATGAAGATTCACTCCATCTAACGCGGCAACTTGAATATCACCATTTGCATATATTTTTTTGATCCCCTTGAGATCGATCAAATAACATCCCTCCTCACTTCACCCTAAAGGTACGATTACATTGGTATGCTTATTATTCTTTATCACTGAGTTCGATTGTGTTCTTAAGCAATTACACCCCACTGACCTTTGTTATCTCTGAGCTGTACTCACTGTACAGGACGAGCAGCAGGAGCACCTGTTGTTCTAACTCCACCGCCGCCACCAAGACTAAACCCTGATGCGGCCGCTTTACTACCAGCCGCGCTTATTCCCGTTACAACTTCTTGCCCTTCCGTTAAACCGCTTATGATTTCTACATTGGTTCCATCATCCAAGCCGATTTCTACAGGGACACTTCGAACATTCCCATTGGCGGATTTTTGCCCACTAGTTACCTTTGTATTCTCACCTGATTGTGCGGCTTGATTCTCTTGGCCTACGCCCTTGGTACTTGCTGGCGCATTCAAAATCACTTGTTTCTTATTTCCATTAGTTTTGACCGCTTCACTAGGAACCGTCAGAACATTAATGACCTCTGCCACAACAATATCAATATTGGCGTTCATGCCTGAAAGAAGCTTATCGCTGGCTTCTTCTACCGCCACCGTAACTGCAAACGTTGTGACATTTGAAGCGGTTGTCCCTTGAAGAGCAACTAAGCTTACACTCCCGGTACTATGTTCATCTGGGTACGCATCCAGAGTAATATCCACTTTCTGTCCTACTTTGATCTGAGCTATATCTGCCTGGTCAATCGACGCATCGATTTGGAGATTACTCCCCGTAGGAGTGAGCGTGATGATAGATTTATCATTTGTGTATTCATACAGTTGCAACGGCGAACTAATAACAATTGCATCCGTTGGTGCTATTATTGTGGCATTAGCCAAATCCGATTGAGCGCTGGCCAGCTGGGCCTGTGCTATGGCAATACTAGCTTGAGCTGATTGAAGATCTCCTGATTTTGGGCCATCCTTATCCTTGTCCAATTGATAGTTTGCCGCCGATAAATCCGCCTGAGCAGACGCTAAGGCTTGGGCTGCTCCTCCATTTTTTGCATTCTCAGCAGTTGTTAACTCTTTCAAAGCTTGAGCGAGGGAGTTTTGCGAGGATTGTATGGATGACGTATTTCCACTCTGCTGCGCTTTAGCTAAAGCATCACTAGCATGTTTAACATTCTGATTGGCCAGTAAGACCTGGTTTGTTAAATAGCTTGAATCCGCATTCTGCTGGGCTATAGTTAGAGCCTGCTCTGCCTTTGCCAGAGCTGCCACTGCTTGAGCTCTCGTTTGAGCGTTATAACCATCTCTTAGTATCTGAAGTTTCGATTGAGCGGACATTAAGTTAGCCTCTTGTTGCAACACAACCGTTTGAAGCTTCGTATCATCCATCTTGGCAAGAACCTGTCCTGCTTTGACAGCGTCACCGGGCTGAATATTGAGTTCCACGATCCTACCTGTATTCGGGAAAGTTAAAGGAATCGAATGAGGAAAGCTAACCGATCCTGTGGCCGTAATCACTTTCTTCACATCTCCCATTTTGGCTTTCGCAGTGATATTTGCTGCCACGACAGGTTCAGCCGTATAGTGTTTATAAGTCCAATAACCACCGCCCAAGACCAAAACACTTATCACTCCAATGGTCACCCACTTTTTATTCAGCCATTTTTTATTCATGCTCTTACTCCTCTACTTCTTTTCTACCAACCAACCAATTGTTAATCTATTACAATGTTTAACTATTTCTTGCCAAATATATCATAGCTATATGGTCAAACAGCGACGGATTTCTTAAGATCTTGTCAAGGAATCGTCTTGGTATTTACTTTCCGATTGATGGGTAATGTAATCCTGAAACAGCTACCCACACTCGGTTTACTTTGCACCTGAATAGATCCGCCGTGTGCTTGGATGAATTCTTTGGCGATGGCGAGTCCTAAACCTGTTCCACCGTTTTCCCGTTCTCGCGCTTTGTCCACACGGTAAAACCGATCAAAAATATGCTCGAGATCTCCCTCTGGAATCCCTTCTCCGGAATCTACCACCGTGACCTGGACCCAACCGTCCTCCGAATTTAGACCAATAAAGGTTTTGTTGTCCCTCCAGTTAGCTTCTTCAGTTTTTGGCGTTTGTTCTCCTTTGCGCCGAAAAACATCGAGCAAACGATGCTTGGGCTCTTCATCGATCGAATCCTCTTCAACGGGCTTTTCCACCTCTACTAATAACACGCGCAGAGATCCACCTGGGGGCGTATGCAAAAGAGCATTGCCAATCAGGTTCACAAAGACTTGAGTTAAACGGTCTGGGTCGCCAATTACGTTAGGAACTTCTCCTACAACTTCGACCTTTAACCCTCTTTCCTCAAATTCTATGGCAAACTGCTCAATAATTCTCTCCACAATCTGTCTGAGATCGACGGCTTGCAACGCCATCGGTAATTTACCGGCTTCCGCAAGGCTCAACTGTTGGAGATCCCGCACCAAGCGAATCAATCTCAGGGTTTCATCCTGGATTGGTAGAATGGTTTCCGGAGTTGAAGGAAGTACACCTTCTTGAATTGATTCCAGTTTTCCAAGAATAACTGCCAACGGCGTGCGCAATTCATGGGCAATATCTGCCACCATATTGCGCCTCACTTCTTCATTACGAGTCAATTGCTCCGTCATCCTGTTGAAATCCCGAGCTAAGGTCGCAATATCTCCGTCTCCCTTCACCTCAACACGAGATGTGAGATCCCCTTTTCCCACTTTCCGAACAGCATCCATCAGATGATTTAAAGGTTTCGTAATGTGACGGGTTAACAAAAGCCCTAACAATAACGCCACTAAGGACGTGAGAACTAAGCCGATAAGCATCGCCTGGATAATGGTGATTCCAATAGTTTTTGCTATGTTATTACTCATAACGAATTTACTAGCCACGGCGATCGGACGTGGATCCTGCCAATAATGTCCGACCGTTTGCTCACCCACCTTAATTTCCTGCCACTGTTTCATGATTATGTTGTTCATCGGAGATTCAACCAGTACTTTACCGAGATCTTTATGATCAGGGTCTACGATAACTCTATTTTCTAGGTTAAAAACTAAATAACGTTGAGGTTCGCGGGGCTGGCGTCCAAATTTCTGGTCAGGTGCCTCGGTAATTTTCAAGACATAGTCTTGAACCCCCGCCCAACTCCCATGGCCCTCATAATAAACACTTAAGAGCTGGTTCAAACGTTCTCCAGAGGCTTGTTGCACGTATAATTCAGCATGTCCTACTAAGGCTCGCGTTGATAACATGGAAATGGTTGTAAAGACGATCGCCATAAAAAAAACCATCCCGACGAGTGCCATTAAAAATTTACGTCGTAAGGTCATAGTCCTTCTCCGAACCGATACCCAACGCCAAAGACCGTCTCCACATATTTCGGTTCACTTGGATTGTCTTCCAATTTCTTACGCAGATTCGAGACATGCGTATCAATAGACCGCTCATAATAGAGGTACTCCTCCCCCATCGCTTGCCGTAATAATTGAAGTCGACTATAAACCGTGCCAGGACGAGTCGCCAATAGATGGAGAATATTGAATTCAGTTGGGGTTAAGAAAATCTCCTGCCCCCTTTTCGACACCTTGTGACTATTGACGTCAATGCTCAACTCCCCTCGGATTATTACCGAGGACGCAGCATTTTCCTGAACCACCCCAGAGGAACGGCGTAGCACAGTCTTGACTCGTGCTGCCAATTCTCGAAGGCTGAAGGGCTTAACAATATAATCATCCGCCCCGAACTCTAAGCCAAGGACTCTATCAATTTCCTCCGATTTTGCGGTCAGCATAATAATTGGAATCGTGCTCGTCTCACGCAAGCGTCTGCACATTTCCAAACCACTCATCCCAGGAAGCATCCAGTCTAATAAAACAAGATCTGGTTTTTCCCGTTCAATAAGCTGCATCCCATCTGTACCATTCATCGCCGTTAAGACATTAAAACCTTCCCGTGAAAGGTAATCTCTTACGAGCGTTAGGATTTCCAGTTCATCATCTACTAAGACAAGTTTCATTCCCACAATCTTCACTCCCATTTATGTTAATGCCTAAGCCCTTGATCATCGTCCTATGGTTTAAGATGGTTTAGGATAGCTAACCATATCTTTATTACTAAGTATACCGCGTAGGTTTGGGATGTATTTAGGAATGTATACAAGATTTTATGAAGATTAAATTACTAAAAATAAACCCTCACTTAAATTGTACAAAGTGAGGGTTTTATATCGCGTAACTATAATACTATTTTATCTCCATTCGATGTTCAAGAAGTTCCAAGCTACGTAACAATTCCACATATTCTTCATCAGAATAATCCTTAAGAACTTCGCCGAGAAAGGTTTGACGTTCTGCAATTACCTCATTTAGAACATCCTCACCTCGAGGTAGCAAATGCAATCTGACCATCCTACGATCTTTCTTGTCCCGAACCCGCTCGACAAGCTTCGCTCGTTCCATCCGGTCCGCTAAATCAGTCGCAGTACTACATGGCGTAAACAAGTGTTTACAGAAATCTCCCATCGTTAAAGGTCCAAATTCTCGAATGGTTAAAAGCGCATTAAACTGAAGAGCAGATATTTCCATGCCAGTCAGTATGGATCGACCGCGCTTAAACAAAATAGTGTTCGCACGCCTTATTGTCTCTTCTAACTGTTTTTGCAATTCTTCGGTTGGTGCCATCTCGTACCCCCCATCCCATCTAATTATATTTTAGCATAAGGGAACTTGCGTTACAACGGGGGACTTGTGTGACACAGCGCTCGG
>JUEG02000701.1_pt1 | contig 29180 bp, 22 predicted proteins | sample 432341 | NCBI WGS metagenome assembly JUEG02 (sample SAMN02953476, study PRJNA257561) | rock porewater metagenome | biome: terrestrial; feature: Opalinus Clay rock; material: porewater; isolation source: Opalinus Clay rock BIC-A1 borehole | place: Switzerland: Mt Terri URL, St-Ursanne ... | reverse complement strand
AGTAGCATCATTACAGAAATAATAACTAAGTTGAGAATGAGAAATCGATTTTTAAGCCTTGTAAACATCGTCTTTCACCTCCAAAAAATAGCCTGCACCCCGAACGGTGCTTATTATTATAGCAGAGTGTAAAAAAACGAGCTTCTTTCTTAGAAAAGAGATATAAACCTCTACATGATTATGCTCCACCTCAGAATCAAAACCCCATAGCTTTTCAATGATCATTTCTTTAGAAGTAACGATTCCTTTTCTTAAAATGAGAAGCTCTAAAAGCTCACTTTCTTTTAGAGTAAGTTTTACTTGTTTATCTCCTAGAATAAGCTTTAGATTTAAAGTATGTAACTCGATATCCCCAAATTTTAAAGCGCTATCTACTACAATTTCTCCCTTACGCCTAGATACAGATCTTACTCTGGCCAAAAGCTCTTCGATTGCGAAAGGCTTTGCTAAATAGTCATCTGCGCCACTGTCTAGACCCATAACTCTGTCTGAAACTTCATCTTTCGCTGTAAGCAGTAGGACAGGCACTGTAATACCAGCCTTACGGAGATTTTTAAGTATACTTATGCCGTCCATCTTAGGTAGCATAATATCTAAAATGATTAGATCGTAAATATTACTTAAAGCATTATCTAACCCAGCTTCACCGTCATGGACTATATCAACGGTATAGTTGTTTTTTTTAAGTATTTGTGTTAAAGCTTCCGCTAAATGCAATTCGTCTTCAACGAGTAGTATCCGCATAGTAGTACCTCCATTTTTATTGTATTATATCATGACAAACCTTAAAGAAACCTTAATTTGATTTTCTATATTTGCAACATATTTATGACTTGGAGTTTCTTTAAGATTTAAGTCATAGAGTAAATCTTAAAATGCTTTTCTACTGACAATCATTGTGGATAAATACACAAGCAAATTGTAATTTATAGTAATCGAGTATATAATCAGGAAAGATAAATTATACATATAGTATCCTGATAGGATTGGTTGAATTAGTTTAAAAAAATAATCCTTTAAGATGCAGCTTTATAACAATGAAAATCGAGATAGTTATTAAACAAACAATATTTTATAAAAAAAAGCTATTAAATAATATTGTTTATTTTTAGTCAATCTGATACAATGAAGGCGTAGTAAATATTAACATTTTTAACAAATTGGAGGGGGAAATATGAAAAAAGTTTTATCAATATTATTAGTACTTACTTTAGTGCTTGCATCTTTTGCAGGCTGCGCAAAGCCAGTTGAAGCTCCTGCAGAGGAACCAGCTCCGGCTGAAACTCCAGCTGAACAACCTGCTGCCGATGCTACAGGTATCGTTAAATTAGGGTTAGGACAATCAACTTCAATTGAAAAATCCAAGGGTCTTGAGGGAGATGTAGCACCACTAGGCCAAGTTGACACAATCATGGCTGCGGTTGGTTTTGACAAAGATGACAAGGTTGTAAGCGTTACGATCGACACTGCTCAAACAAAAGTAAATTTTGACAAAGCTTTACAACTTACTTCTGATGTAAATGCAGAATACAAAACTAAGGTTGAGCTAGGCGATGCATACGGAATGATCAAAGGTTCAAAAATAGGTAAAGAATGGTATCAGCAAATTGCTGAACTTGAGAAGTGGATGGTTGGTAAAACCGTAGCTGAGATTAAGGCTATGAAAGTTAATGCAGAATCAGTGCCGGATGAAGCAGAGCTAACAGCTCTTGTTACTGTAGGTGTAGATGGCTATATAGCCGCTGTTGAAGAAGCTTATAATAATGCCGTTGCACTTTCAACTTCTGCTGAAAAAATTGGTTTGGGTCATAATATTGCAATAGATAAATCCAAAGGTCTTGATGGAGATGTTCTTCCATTAGCACAGGTTGATACAGTGATGGCTGCTACAGCATTTTCTGCTGATGGCAAGGTTGTTGGCACGATAATTGACTCCACACAAACTAAGATCAATTTTGATAACCAAGGTAAAGTGACTTCAGACAAAAATGGCGTGTTCAAGACTAAAGTTGAGCTTGGTTCTGAGTATGGTATGATCAAAGGTTCTAAAATTGGTAAAGAATGGTTTGAGCAAGCTGCAGCTCTTGGTGAGTGGATGATTGGTAAGACTGTAGAAGAAATCAAGGGCATGAAAACTGTAGATGAAGTACCTGATGTAGCAGAGCTTACTTCGTCAGTAACTGTTGGCGTTGTGGATTACATCGAAGCAGTAGTAGAAGGTTTTGAAAAAGCTAAATAATAAAAATTATAATAAAACTCCCCCACTAAATGGGGGAGTTTTTTAAAAATAGGAGCCTTTTTTGAATTCTGAGTTTTGCTATTATAGATGAGGGTGAATGAAATGAAAAAAATAACTTATAAAATTATGATAGTATTTGTAATTGCGCTTTTTATCTCTGGTTGCCAGGTATTTGATAAAAAAGAATATACTAAATATAATGAAAGCTTTTATGATACCTTTGACACTCTGATTCAAGTGGTAGGGTACACGGAGAGTGAACAAGAGTTTAAAGATTACGCTGACGAGATTCATATTCGTTTTCAAGAGCTCCATAAACTATATGATATTTATAATAACTATGAAGGCATAAATAATGTAAAAACCATCAATGATAATGCTGGCATCCGACCAGTAAAGGTGAATAAGGAATTGCTAGATCTTATCCTATTTGCAAAAGAGTGGTATAACAAAACTGATGGTAAAACAAATATTGCCATGGGTCCTGTGCTGCGGATTTGGCATGATTATAGGGAAGATGCTGAGTATGATCCTCGGAAGGCTAAGCTTCCACCCATGGAAACACTGAAGGAGGCCGCAAAGAAAACAGATTTAGATAGGGTAGTTGTAGATACCCTAAATAGCACGGTATTTCTAATGGATAAGGGGATGAGTCTTGATGTTGGAGCTGCCGCAAAGGGTTATGCTACTGAGCTTGTAGCTAAAGAGATTATGGCTGAGGGTTTTAAATCAGGAATTATTAGTGCTGGAGGAAATATTAGAGTGCTGGGTAAGCCCTTGGATAACGTTCGAGAGAGATGGGGAATAGGGATTCAAGATCCTGATAAAACCATAGTAACGGAAGAGCAAAATCTACTGGATACAGTCTTTGTTAATGATGCATCGGTGGTTACCAGTGGAGATTATCAAAGATATTATATTGTGGATGGTAAAATTATTCATCATTTAATAGATCCACAAACTCTAATGCCAGGAGACTACTATCGTGCCGTAACGGTGTTGGCCAAAGACTCAGGAGTTGCGGACTTTTTGTCAACCACGGTTTTTCTAATGCCCTATGATGAAAGTCGTGATTTAGTGGACAGGCTTGAAGGCGTAGAGGCTATATGGGTTATGAAAGATGGAAAAGTAGAGGCCACTGAAGGGTTGAAGAAAATCATGAAAAGCAATGGCGCATCAGGTGCAGATAAAGAATAATTACAAAAAATAGACTAGTAGATGAGTCGCATTGAAAATGCGGCTCATTTTTTAAATTCTAGGGCTAAAAGTTTTTTAGTATTCTTTAATATATGTCAAAAATACTGAATTAAATATTTCATTAATTGGAAATATTATAGTAGATAACTTTTTTAAACTGATAAAAAAGGATGGTGAGACAATGACAAAACCGCAAGCTATTAGTGTTACAAAACTAGAAAATGAGGATCTTCCAAAAGAAAAATTTGATGAGCTGGAGGCATTTATTAATGGTATGGAAACCACAAAGGGCGCATTAATAGAAATACTACATAAGGCCCAAGATATTTTCGGATATCTTCCAAGAGATGTACAGCTCTATGTGGCGAGGAAGTTGGGTATCCCTGGAGCAGAAGTATTTGGCGTTGTGAGCTTCTATTCCTACTTCACAACAAAACCTAGAGGAAAACATACTATTAGTGTCTGTATAGGAACCGCTTGCTTTGTCCGTGGTGCAGATAAGGTAATAGAAAGACTTAAAGAAAAGCTTAAGATTGAATCCAATGAAATAACTGAAGATGGACATTTTACATTAAGAGATGTTCGTTGCATAGGTGCATGTGGACTGGCTCCTGTTGTTATGGTGGATGACAAGGTTTATGGGAGGGTAAAGGAAGAGGAGTTGGACGATATTCTCAAAACATATCGTAATTAGGAGGACAGAAAATGAAGATAAAATCTTTGGATGAGCTTAAGAAAATCAGAGAAAATTCACTGGATAGGGTAAATCTAAGAGAACATGGAGTAACAACTGGAGATAAAATTGAAATACTTGTTGGAATGGCCACATGTGGAATTTCTTCTGGTGCTAGAGAAACACTAAACACCTTTGTAGATACCATAGCAAAGGAGAAATTAAATAATGTAAAGGTTGTCCCTGTAGGGTGTATCGGATATTGTCACTCTGAACCAACAGTACAGGTGAATATCCCAGGAGAAAAACCCGTTTTATATGGAAATGTTAAAAGTAATCGTGTTCAAGAGATTATTGAAAGTCATATTAAGGACGGTAAGCCTGTGGAGAAGCTAGTGCTAATGATTGACTTTGAAAGAGCTTAGAACTCAATCTGATCAATAAAAGGAGGTTAGCTAATGACCAAGGTGAGAGCAAATGTTATGATTTGTAGTGGCACAGGCTGTTTAGCCAGTGAGAGTCAAAAGGTCATTAAGAACTTTGAACTGATAGTTAATGCAAGAGGCTATACCGATGAGATTAAAATAATTAAAACGGGCTGCTTTGGATTTTGTGAACAGGGCCCGATAGTGAAGATAGAGCCGGATGATGTTTTTTACGTAAGAGTTGGACCTAAGGATGTTAAGGAGATCGTTGATGAACATCTTATCAAGGGTAGAAAAGTGCAGAGACTTCTCTATGAAGAACCGAATCAAAAAGAAAAAATTAATAAACAAGAGAACATGCCATTCTATAAAAAACAGCTTCGTGTGGCTCTAAGAAACTGTGGCTTAATTAATCCCGAGGATATTTATGAATATATTGCTTTAGGGGGTTACGAAGCGTTAGGAAAGGCCATTACTCAAATGTCGAGGGATGATGTAGTAGATGAAGTGAAAAAATCGGGTTTGAGAGGTCGTGGTGGAGGGGGCTTTCCTACAGGAATTAAATGGGACATTACTAAGAAACAGAATAGTAATATAAAATTCATTATTTGTAATGCCGATGAAGGTGATCCAGGAGCTTTTATGGATAGGAGTATTTTAGAGGGAGATCCCCATAGCGTACTGGAAGCCATGGCCATAGGAGGCTACGCCATAGGTGCAGATAAGGGTATCATTTACATTCGTGCTGAATATCCTTTGGCTATTTCTAGACTAAATACTGCTCTAAAGCAGGCTAGAGAGTTGGGACTACTTGGAGAGAACATATTTGGAACTGATTTTAGCTTTGACATTGATATAAAGTATGGGGCAGGGGCTTTTGTATGTGGTGAAGAAACAGCTCTTATTAATTCTTGTGAGGGAAAAAGGGGAGAGCCGAACTATAAGCCTCCATATCCTGCTGAAGAAGGTTATTGGGGCCATCCTACCTGCGTGAATAATGTGGAGACCTTTGCAAACATTTCTCCAATTATCACGAGGGGAGCGGAATGGTTTTCTGCCATGGGAACTGCAAAAAGTAAAGGAACTAAGGTTTTTGCCTTAGCTGGTAAGATCAATAATGTTGGTTTAGTAGAAGTACCTATGGGCATAACCTTTAGGGAAATCATATTTGACATTGGCGGTGGGATACAGGGTGGTCGCAAATTTAAAGCAGTTCAAACAGGAGGACCTTCCGGTGGTGTAATCACAGAAAAAGATATTGATACTCCCATAGACTATGACAGCTTAATAGGTATAGGTTCCATGATGGGTTCTGGGGGTATGATCGTTCTTGATGAAACGGATAACATGGTAAACATAGCAAAATTCTATTTGGAATTTACCATGGATGAATCCTGTGGTCGTTGTACCCCTTGTAGAGTAGGTACAAAACGTTTGTATGAAATGCTTAATAAAGTCACTAGTGGAAAAGGAACTATGGCTGATCTAGATGCAATGAAGCAGTTGTCATACATGGTAAAGGATAGCTCCCTTTGTGGTCTTGGACAAACAGCTCCAAACCCCATCATCAGTACCATGAAGTATTTCTGGGATGAATACCTGGCACTCATTAAGGATGTGGATCATCCTCAGGGAGAAGGTAAATATAAAGCTAAAAACAAAATAGGTATCAGTTCCTAAGAAAGAGAGGTGGAAAATATGGCTGGAAATGAAAAGGTCTATGAGGATAGAAAGCAAATTGCAATTAAAATTAATGATCAGAATTTAATGCTACCTGAGGGTATCTCCATTTTAGAAGCGGCTCATAAGGTGGGAGTCAAAATACCTACTCTATGTCATTTAGATCTCCATGATATAAAAATGGTAAACAAGACTGCCTCTTGCAGGGTGTGTATGGTAGAACTGGTGGATTCCAAAAATAACAGAAATCGATTAGTACCAGCCTGTGTTACAATTGCCCATGAAGGCATGGAAATACGTACGGATACCCTTCGATCCATAACCGCTAGGAGAATGGCAGTTGAACTACTTTTGTCAAATCACCCTAATGAATGCTTTACTTGTCCCAAAAATACGGAATGTGAGCTACAGTCCCTGGCAGCTGAACTGGGGGTAAGAGAGATTCGATGGGAAGGAGAAAGGATGGATTACCCGAAGGATACATCCAGTGATGCCATAGTGAAGGATTCCAACAAATGTATTTATTGCAGAAGATGTGAAACCATGTGTAATGAAGTGCAAACCTGTGGAATATTATCTGGAATCGGTAGGGGGTTTGAATCTTTTGTAGGACCTGCTTTTAATATACCCATGGTTGAATCCTCCTGCACCTATTGTGGACAATGTGTTCAAGTATGTCCCACGGCAGCACTCACAGAAATAAACCATACAGACAAGGTTTGGGAAGCGTTAAACGATCCAGACAAGCATGTAATTGTTCAAACGGCACCTGCTATTCGGGTTGCTTTAGGAGAACTTTTTGGTATGGAACCAGGAACCATAGTAACGGGTAAACTCGTTACATCCCTTAAACGTATGGGTTTTGACGCAGTATTTGATACGGATTTTGGTGCTGACCTTACAATTATGGAGGAAGCCTCGGAACTGATATATCGTATTAAGAATAACAAGACATTGCCCATACTTACCAGCTGTTGTCCAGCCTGGGTAAAGTTTATTGAACATCAATTTCCCGAGCTATTAGAAATACCCTCAACTTGTAAGTCGCCCCATATCATGTTTGGAACGATAGCAAAAACCTATTATGCTGAGAAAAATAAAATCGATCCTGATAATATTGTCGTTGTTTCAATCATGCCTTGTATAGCAAAAAAGGCCGAAGCGAAACGTCATGAGCTTACAAAGGATGCCCATAACAATGTGGATATTGTAGTAACTACAAGAGAGTTTGGAGCAATGATTAAAGAAGCAGGTATAGAGTTTGATAGTCTTCCGGATAGTGAATATGATAGACCGCTGGGAGAAACCACAGGAGCCTCAGTGATATTTGGTACTACTGGAGGAGTAATAGAAGCAGCCATCCGTACGGCATATGAATGGATGACTGGTGAGGAATTAAAAAATGTAGAATTTGAACAATTGCGAGGATCTGATGGGCTAAGAAAAGCAACGGTAAAAGTAGGAGACAAGGAGCTAAGAATCGGAATAGCCAGTGGTCTTGGAAATGCTAGGGAGCTTCTCGAAGAAATCCGGGAAGGAAAAGATACTTATGATGCTATAGAGATTATGGCTTGTCCGGGAGGGTGCATTGCTGGAGGTGGACAGCCCTATCATCATGGAAACTATGAAATTGTAAAAAAGAGGCAGGAAGCAATATATCGAGAGGATAGAAATAAAAAGTTACGTAAATCCCATGAAAATCTGGAGATATTAGAGCTCTATAAAGAATACCTAGGTGAACCCTATGGAAAGCTAGCCCATGAGCTTTTACATACCCATTTTGAAGAAAGAGAAAGAATTTAGGAAAATATTTAGGAAAATATTTTAGAAAACTATTGACAAAAGCATTGTCAGTATATTATGATAATTCTTATAAAAAATAAATAATGGTTAATAGGCAATGGCGTCTATAGTCAGAGGGAGTTATCTCCTTCTAGATTATGACGCCTTTTTTATTTTTATCTAAAAAGAATGAACTACATGCCTTCATAGGCATGTTTTCAAATAAAAAATAAAGGGGAGATTTATGATGGATTTTTCTATGGCGATTGACACAGTATGGGTTTTAATAGCAACAGCACTGGTGTTTTTTATGCAAGCTGGTTTTGCCATGGTGGAGACAGGGTTTACAAGAGCAAAAAATGCTGGAAATATCATTATGAAAAATCTTATGGATTTTTCTGTGGGTTCTTTGGTATTTTGGATTTTTGGTTTTAGTATCATGTTTGGTTCTGATATAGGAGGTATCATTGGCAAAGTAAACTTTTTTTCATTGGGTTCCTTTGAACATTTAGGTCTAGGTATTCCAATAGAAGCATTTTTGATCTTTCAAACTATCTTTTGTGCTACGGCAGCCACAATAGTATCGGGTGCCATGGCTGAAAGAACAAAGTTTGTATCCTACCTTATTTATACTCTTGTAATAAGTGCCTTAATATATCCTGTAGTAGGTCATTGGATATGGGGAGGAGGTTGGTTATCAAAGTTAGGCTTCCGTGATTTTGCTGGTTCCACAGTGGTTCATTCCGTTGGCGGGTGGGCTGCTCTTATGGGAGCATGGATTATAGGACCCCGTATAGGCAAGTATACCTTGGATGGAAAATCTAAAGCTATAAAAGGTCATAGTATTACTTTGGGTGCTTTAGGAGTATTTATATTATGGTTTGGATGGTTTGGTTTCAATCCTGGCTCCACATTATCGGGTTTAAACTCAGAAGCCATATCCCATATTTTTCTTACAACTAACTTGGCAGCAGCAGCGGGTGCCACCGTGGCAATGATAGTTTCGTGGATAAAGTATAAAAAGCCTGATGTCAGTATGACATTGAATGGTGCTCTGGCTGGATTGGTCGGTATTACCGCAGGAACTGATATAGTTGACCCATTAGGTGCTGTAATAATAGGTACTCTTGCAGGAATGGTAGTAATATTTTCAATTGAATACTTTGATAGTGTACTGAAGATAGATGATCCAGTGGGTGCCATCAGTGTCCATGGGGTTTGTGGAGCATTGGGGACTGTATCAGTAGGCTTCTTTGCCACAGAAGGTGGGCTGTTTTATGGAGGAGGCACTGAACTTTTATTAGTTCAAATGGTAGGAGTTGGGTCGGTAGCATTATGGACTCTAGCTATATCATATTGTCTTTTCAAAGTAATCAAGGCCACTGTAGGATTAAGAGTAACCAGTGAAGAAGAAGAAGAAGGCCTAGATAAAAAAGAGCATGGAATAGAAAGCTATGCAGACTTTCAACCCAAGACGATATTAGTAAATCCTGATAAAATATAATAAATTGTGATAGGAGGGATAGTATGGGAGATATAATTACTAAGGTTGAGATAATAACAAGACCAAATAAGTTTGAGGAATTGAAAGAAGCCTTAAATAATATAGGTGTACTGGGCATGACGGTGTCGAATGTATTAGGATGTGGTGTTCAAAAAGGGAAAACTGAGAACTATAGGGGAGTTACCTATACTCCAGAATTACTACCTAAAATAAAAATTGAGACAGTAATATGTGAAGTACCAGTAGAACTATTGGTGGAAACCGCCAAAAAAGTTCTCCGCACGGGAAAAATTGGTGATGGCAAGATATTTATTTATGAAATATCAAATGTTGTCAGAATTAGAAATGGTGATGAGGGAAAACTAGCCTTAAACAACGAAATATGATGAAAAATATTTCCCGGAAAATATTTTCAGAATAGTTAAAAAAATCACTTGATGGGTTAAGGTATATGTTATATGATTATCATAATATTTTATTGCATTGTATACAGAATACAAAAACCTATATGTTTCATTTAGAAAAATAATTATTGGAGGGATTTATGTGACTAAGAAATTGGAGCTATTAGAAAAAGCGAGAAAACTAGAAGTGGAATTTATTCATCTGCAGTTTACAGATATTTTAGGGGTTATGAAAAATGTTTCCATAACTATTGAACAGCTGGAAAAAGCCTTAGATAATGAAATCATGTTTGATGGATCTTCCATAGATGGCTTTGTAAGAATTGAAGAGTCTGATATGTATTTAAGACCAGAAATTACTACCTTCACTGTACTGCCGTGGACCAATAGCCCAAAGGAGGCAAGATTAATCTGTGATGTATATAAACCAGATGGGACACCCTTTGAGGGTTGTCCGAGAAATACATTAAAAAGAGTACTAAAGGAAGCTGAAGAAATGGGTTATATTATGAACGTCGGTCCTGAATGTGAGTTTTTTCTATTTCACACTAATGAGAGAGGAGAGCCTTCTCTAGACACCCACGATAACGCAGGATATTTTGATTTAGCTCCTATTGATTTAGGTGGAAATGCTAGGAAGGATATGACCATTGTCCTTAAGGAAATGGGATTTGAAATCGAAGCTTCCCATCATGAGGTGGCACCCGGTCAGCATGAAATAGATTTTAAATATGAAGATGCATTAACCACGGCTGACAATATCATGACCTTTAAGATGGTCGTTAGAATAATTGCTCAACGACATGGACTTCATGCCACTTTTATGCCCAAACCGAAATTTGGAATCAATGGCTCAGGAATGCATACAAATATGTCCTTGCAGACTTTAGATGGTAAGAATGCCTTCTATGATGAAAATGATGAGATGAAGCTTTCTCAAATAGCCTACTACTTTTTGGGTGGAGTCTTGAAACATGCGAAAAGCTTCACTGCCTTGACAAATCCCACTGTCAATTCTTATAAAAGATTGGTGCCAGGATATGAGGCCCCTGTCCTTATTGCATGGTCTGCCAGTAACAGAAGTCCATTAATTAGAATACCGGCTAAAAGAGGAAATTCAACAAGGATAGAGCTTAGAAATCCTGATCCATCTGCAAACCCGTACCTAGCCTTGGCCATAGTCTTGAAAGCCGGCTTGGATGGTATAAAAAATAAAGTAACTCCCCCGAAACCCGTTACAAGTAATGTATATCACATGGAGAAAGATGAGATGAGCGAAAAAGGGATTGAAGGACTGCCTGCTAATTTATATGAGGCTGTTCGAGAGCTGGCCAAAGATGAGGTGTTGATAGAAGGTTTAGGTAAGCATATTTATGAGAAGTTTGTTGATGCTGCAATGTACGAATGGAATGAATACTCAAAGTATGTATCTCAGTGGGAATTGGATAGATATTTAAGAAAGTTTTAGGGCTGGAAATAGGGCAGCAAGCAAAGTCATAGTACCCTTGGAGTGATATTATGAATAAGTATAGTGTATTAGTTGCAGATAGTGGAGAAACCACCAGAACTAAAATATGCGAGCTATTAGTTAAAAAAGGATATAAAACATTCCAAACGACGGATGGAGCAGGAACAATTAGGATTTCCAGGAGTGTTTTTCCTAATCTAGTGATTATGGATACGAATATTTGGGGAATACATGCATTTGAAGCTGCTAGAGTTATAGAAGAAGATAAATTATCAACCGTGATTTTTATAACAAATAATGCAAACAAAGCTTTTTATGATAATCTAAAAGAAATGCGACTATTTGCCTATATTGTAAAGCCTATTAATCCTGATTATTTATATCAAATTGTTGAATTTTCAATTATTAATTCGACGAAGATAAATTCTTTGACAAATAAAGTTCATAAGCTTGAAAACTCTCTGGAAAGCAGAAAACTTATAGATAGGGCAAAAGGTAAATTAATTGAGGAACTTCGGATTAATGAAAGTGAGGCATATCATTTACTAAGAAAGAAAAGTATGGATGAATGCTTATCTATGGATAGGATAGCAGCAAAAGTGATTCAGCAGTATGTGAAATAAAAGCATAAAATGAATTATTATAAACAAACCAATTCAATTGAATTGGTTTGTTTATTTATAAATATACTAAAATAGCAATAATATACATGAGTATTTGGTTTTAACAGGATAACGTTTTCATGGGAAAATGTTGAAAAGTCAAGGATAGTAATAAAAAAATACGTTGCGTTCTATGATCAAGGATGATAGAATAATATTCACAATATTTTCTAAAAATTTAGAGAATTGAATGATGACGCTGGAATTAAAATCATAATTATTTAGAAAGGAAGCGAGGGACTATGAAAATGGTTGGACTGCCAGAGAAGCAGGGCTTGTATGATCCTCAGATGGAAAAAGATAGCTGTGGGGTTGGATTTATTACGAATATTAAAGGTAAACAATCCCATGATATTTTAAAGCAAGGTCTGCAAATACTTAAAAGTATGAAACATCGAGGTGCTGTAGGTGCTGATGCCAGTACTGGTGATGGGTCTGGAATTCTATTTCAGATACCCCATATTTTTTTGAAAGAAGAAATGGAAAAGCGAAATATACTTTTACCGGAATTTGGAGAATATGCGGTTGGAATGCTTTTTCTTCCACGCCAGCCTAATGCTAGACTGTACTGTGAAGGTGTTTTTGAAAGGGTGCTTAGAGAGGAGAAACAGGAGCTACTGGGTTGGAGGGAAGTTCCAATTAACGAAGAAGCTTGTGGGGAATCAGCTAGAGCCACTAGGCCTGTGATTATGCAAGTTTTTATTAGAAGAAAAGAAGAAGATAACGATGAATTTGAGCGAAAGCTGTTAATGGTAAGAAAAAGAGTTCAAAACATAATCGACGAAGGAAGAAAATCCTATACTGAGAGTTGTTATGTCTGTTCACTTTCAACTAGAACAATTATATATAAAGGACAGATACTGGGATACAAACTGGATGAATTTTATTGTGACTTATCAGATCGTAGAGTTATTACTTCTATTGCTTTAGTTCATGAAAGATATAGCACAAATACCTTTCCATCTTGGAAGCTTGCTCAACCCTTCCGCTACATCGCCCATAATGGTGAGATTAATACGGTTAGGGGAAATATTAACTGGATGAACGCTAGAGAAGGTGTTATGAGATCAAAACTCTATGGTGATGATTTCAAAAAGATATTGCCTATCATAGAACCTGGCGGAAGCGACTCAGCCTCTTTAGATAATGCTTTGGAGCTTTTTAAAACCAATGGACATTCTTTAGCAAATATTATGATGATGCTAATTCCGGAGGCTTGGCAAAAAGACTTGAGAATGAATAAAGGAAAAAAGGGATTTTATGAATATCATGCTAGGGTAATGGAGCCTTGGGATGGTCCGGCTACAATTGCTTTTACTGATGGGTTGAGAATTGGAGTTACTGTTGATCGTAATGGATTGAGACCTGCCCGTTATCTAATAACAAAGGATGAGACTATTATCATGGCATCAGAAATAGGAGTATTGGATATTGAAGCTGATTTAATAATAGAGAAGGGTTGTGTTGAGCCAGGAAAGATTCTATTAGTAGATACAGAAGAAGGGAGAATTGTCCCCGATGAAGAGGTAAAGCTGCAGGCGTATAAGCGAAAGTCCTTTGGAGACTGGGTTGACAGAAATAGATTAAAGCTAAATGATTTGAAACAACCCTATGAAGTTAAAAAAATGAACTGGGAAACATTATATAGAAATCAAATCGTATTTGGATATACAGAAGAGGAATTAAAAAAAATAATTGCATATATGGCTGATAATGGAAAGGAAGCTATTGGATCTATGGGGATGGATATTCCCCTGGCAATACTGTCAGAGCGTCCTCAGTTACTATTTAATTATTTTAAACAAAAATTTGCTCAGGTTACCAATCCTCCTATTGACCCCATTAGGGAAAATGCAATAATGTCTCTGGTTCAATTCATGGGTAGTCATGGTAAATTGTTGGATGAGATTGAAACTGAAATAGATAACAAATATATTATGTTAGACCATCCAATTCTTACAAATTGTGAACTGGAAAGCATACGAAGCCTTCATACAGAGGAATTTAAATCGATAACTATTCCTACGGTTTTCCAAGCTGATTATGGAGATGGTGGATTAAAAGAGGCCTTGGATTACCTTTGTAAAAGGGCTGAAGAAAATGTTAAGAATGGATACAATATACTGATTTTAAGTGATAGAAATGTGGATATGTATAATGCGCCTATACCAAGTTTGTTGGCCCTCGGTGCTGTACATCATTACTTGATTAAAAAGAAGCTGCGAACATCTGTTGACCTAATATTAGAGGTTGGCGATGCCAGGGATGTAATGCATATGGCAACTCTTGTAGGTTTTGGTGCGAAAGCCATTAATCCATATTTGGCATTTGAGGTTATTTCTTACATGGTCGAAAATAACAAATATATTCGAGAAATCACTAGCGTAGAAATGGCCTATGGAAATTATATTGATACTATTACAACTGGACTATTAAAGATTATTTCTAGAATGGGAATCTCCACTTTACAGAGCTATAATGGAGCTCAAATATTTGAGGTAATAGGTATTAATCAAAGCGTAATTGATGAATACTTCACTGATACGCCGTCTGTATTATTGGGTATCGGATTGGATGAACTAGCAAAGGAGGTATTGGATAGATTGCATTCAGCCTATTATAGCTTAGGAAAACTGGATATAGGTGGAGAAATCTATTGGAATAGTAATGGGGAACACCATATTTTCAACCCTGAAGTAGTTTTAAAATTAAGAAAATCAAGTTTAACAAATGATAAAAAAATATATAAGGAATTTTCAAGTTTAGTAAATGAGCAGAATGAGAAAGTGGCTACTATACGGGGAGTGCTTAAATTTAAAGAAGAAAAAAGCATTCCGTTATCCCGGGTGGAATCTGAAGAAAGTATTATGAGGAGATTTAAAGTTTCTGGAATGTCTTTTGGTTCCATAAGTTCGGAAGCCCATGAGACTTTGGCTATAGCCGCTAATAGAATAGAAGCTTCTAGCAACTGTGGCGAGGGAGGAGAGGATCCAACGCGTTATAGGATCAGTCTTGACAATGAAAATAGAAGAAGTGCTATAAAACAGGTTGCTTCTGGGAGGTTTGGAGTAACAACAAATTACTTGGTAAACTGTGATGAACTAGAGATCAAGATGGCGCAAGGAGCAAAGCCTGGAGAAGGTGGTCATTTACCAGGAGATAAGGTAACTGCACAAATTGCTAAGGTTCGTCATTCAGTGCCTGAGATAGACTTGATTTCTCCTCCACCCCATCACGATATTTACTCAATAGAAGATTTGTCCCAGTTAATTTTTGACCTTAAAAATGTAAATCCTAAGGCGAAAATCGGTGTTAAACTGGTTTCTCAATTGGGAGTGGGGACGGTGGCAGCTGGAGTTGCAAAAGCCCATTCGGATACAGTGTTAATAAGTGGCCATGATGGAGGTACTGGCGCATCTCCCATTAGCTCTATGAAATATGTGGGACTGCCTTGGGAAATTGGCTTGGCTGAAGCGCAACAAACACTTTTGCTTAATAATTTAAGAAGCAGGATAAAGGTTCAGGTAGATGGTAAAATTGCAACGGGCAGAGATATAGTAGTAGCGGCATTGCTTGGAGCAGAAGAGTACGGATTTGCCACTTCCACACTCATTGCTTGTGGATGTAGGATGTGCAGACAATGTCATTTAAATAAATGTCCAGTTGGAATAGCAACCCAGGATTCAAACTTAAGACAAAGGTTCGAGGGGAAGCCAGAGCATGTCATTAACTACTTTAGATTTATTGCTGAAGAGGTTAGAGAAATAATGGCTGGGTTAGGTTTTAGTACAGTGGACGAAATGATAGGTAGAGTTGACATGTTATCAGTAAAGAAAAGTAGTAGAGAAAAAACTAGAAAGTGCGACTTTTCTGCTATATTATACAAACCAGAGCTTCCTTCTCGGGTTGCGGGAAAGTGTACAATTGATCAAGAACATAAAATTCATAGTGTTTTAGATAAACAGCTCATTAGTAAAGCGATGATAGCCTTAGAAAGTGGTGAAAAGACTGAGATCAAAATGAAGATTAATAATACTGATCGATCTTTTGGTGCCATGATTAGTGGAGAAATAGCCCGACGATATGGAGATGTAGGCTTACCGGATGATACGATTGATATACAGGTAGAAGGATCAGCTGGTCAAAGCTTTGGTGCATTTGCTACGAAAGGACTGACACTCCGTTTAGAGGGAGAGGCTAATGACTACCTAGGTAAAGGTTTATCAGGAGGTAAGATTATAGTTACTCCACCTCAAAAGTCGATTTTTAAGGCTGAAGATAATGTAATAGCAGGAAATACCTTGTTATATGGTGCAACAGATGGTGAAGTATATATTTCTGGAAGGGTAGGTCAAAGATTTTGTGTTCGTAATAGTGGAGCTGTTGCTGTGGTTGAAGGCATAGGTGATCATGGATGTGAATATATGACGGGTGGTATAGCTGTAATACTGGGCAGTGTAGGTAAGAATTTTGGAGCTGGAATGAGCGGAGGCACCGCTTTTATATTTGATGAAGAGAATAAGCTTCAGCAAAGCTATAACGGGGAAATGGTTATCTTGGAAAGCTTAGTAAATAAAAGAGATATTAATCTTGTAAAGAATCTTATCCAACAGCATTACAGTCATACCAAGAGTAATAAAGCGAAAATCATACTTGATAATTGGGAACTCTATGTAAAGAAAGTAATCAAGGTATATTCGCCAAACTATGAAAAACAATTGGAATGTATTATTTAATTTTTCAATATAAAATGAGTCTAGACGAATAGACTCATTTTATATTTATATCATTCCCTTCCTTCCGTTTGTAGTACATGCTATGTAGACATTAGGACTAGGGTGAAAGGATTCATTAATTGGGGAGGGAGATTGAAATTCATAGAGTATTAAGTGTATTATGGTATATATAACTACTTAGATATGTCAGGAGGAAAAAAATGAAGTGCAAAGTTACTAAAAAACAGCATAACAGTAAAAAATGTTTAGTGTGTGGTTTGAAAAATGATTTGGGACTTAAGGCTTCTTTTTATGAGTTGGAAAGCGGAGAATTAGTGGCTATTTTTAGACCTGTAGAAGAACACCAAAGCTACCCTGAAAGACTCCATGGGGGTATAGCAGGAGCTATACTTGATGAAACCATGGGTAGAGCGATTATGATAAATGATGAAGAAACTTGGGGCGTGACTGTGGAATTAAATATAAAATATAAAAAGCCAATTCCTTTGGATCAAGAATTAAAGGTAATTGGCAGAATTACAAAGGATTCCAGCAGATTGTTTGAAGGTACAGGTGAAATAATTCTCCCGAATGGAGATATAGCAGCAGTAGGAAGCGGCAAGTATATGAAAATGCCGATAGATAAAATCGCTAATTTCAATAATGATGAGCAAGAATGGCAAACCTTATGGAGCCCAGATGATCCTACTGAAATAGAATATTAGAGTTTCTAAAGACGTAAGTTCTAGATAGCTAGCTCGTCAAACGAATTATTAGTATAAAGCTTTAGCTAACAGAATTTGCCCGATAGAGTCCAATGGCTGAAATAACGGTAACTATTCCAAGTATAAAGAATAAAGTAGATAGTTCAAATCGAATTGTACCTAGTCCCAATAAAAATGCTCCAACTGCCATGGCTAAATCAATTGCATTTTCCTGAATCACAAGGGCTGTAGCCCTTGTTTTTTCGTCTGCGTTATCGATTACCATGGTAATAAGTGTTGATGATGAAGCAGAGTATCCTATCCCAGAAATTAGGGCTGATATATAGAAAATGCTACTTCCCAAACTATTTAATAGACTGAGTCCACATATACCCAAACCAAGGCATAGGATTGAAGGCAAGATTAATTTTTCTCTACCTATTTTATCGGATAAGTAGCCTGAAAAGCTTGTGGCAAATATTCCAATACCTGCAAAGATTGTAAAGTAAATGCCTGGATAAGTAATGATGCCACTATTAAGAGCATAGATCGTTAAATATGCCATGAGTGCACCATTGGATAAGGATACGACTCCTATGCCCCAATAAGCATTAAGAAGGTTTGGGTTTTTTAGCAATAGCTTCATACTGGATGATATTTCAGATATTTTCAAATTATCTGATTGTACAATTTTTTCCTTGGGAAGATTTAAAATTAAGAAAAAGCTAATGAAGCAAATAAGTGAGTTGAATATAAATAAAGCATCATAACTCATTGAGTTAATAAGTCTAAGCCCTAAGCTGGGTCCAATCATTAGAGCAAATGATAACAAAGCACGATATAATCCAATAACCCTACCTCTATATTCATAGGGAGTATGGTCTGCTATTACAGAGCTGGCGCTGGAGAGGAATGTGGCGATTCCTACAGCTTGATATATTCTGGCGAGCACCTGTATCCAGTAGTTTGGTGCAGCCAATATGGCAAGGGGAGATGTGGCAAATATAAAACTCCCTATGAGTAGTAGACCTTTTCTTCCCTTGGTATCGGCAATTGGACCTAAAAGGAAGCGAAGTGCAACGGCAGATATGCTGAAAATCGAATTTTGCACCCCGGCTGAAAATTCTGTGCCCCCAGTATAAATGATGTATAGAGGTAGTAAGTTTAGCATGGTAGTAAGATTTAGCATAATAAAAAAACCGGCTATGAAAACTAACTGCATTTCTTTTTGTAGTAAAGTCTTTTTAAGACTTATTGGTACTGTCGAGTTAGTCATGTTAATTTACCATCCTTATTGTCTATTCTAATAACATTATAAGTCATCTGAAACATAAACAAAATAGAGAATTGAGTCAGTTCTTATGAGTCTTAAAATGATTGTAGATAATTGGACAATTCGTAGCATTTAAACTATAATTGAACAAATAGTTTTTTTCGGCTTCTTACAATTATTACTATAGGGGGGAGATAATTTTGAAGCGTAAAGACGAAATAAAAGAATGGGTTAAAAAATCCCATGATAGATGTAAAGAACAGAAGATAGATTTAGACCTGGAATACAGTAAAAAGGTGGTCGGAAGTACTCAACTCCACGATATATTGAACAGGAAGAAGGAGTTGATTGTCCTATCAGAACCTTTTATAGAACAACTCTATAACTTCGTCAAGGGATCAAACTTCTTTACTATACTAACCGATGAAGAAGGCTGTATTCTAAATGTAATAGGTGATGAAATAATACTAGAGGAAGCATTTTCTATTAAAATGGTTCCTGGTGCCTATATGGACGAAGAAAATATAGGTACAAATGCGATGAGTCTTGCTTTGACTGAGAATGCTCCTATTCAAATTTCAGGAGACGATCATTATATCAAAGCCTATCATAAATGGACCTGCTCGGCCGCCCCAATAAGAAACTCAGAAAATGAAATAATCGGTGTTCTTGATTTAACAGGATATTCTACCTCGGTCCACCCTCATACCCTAGGTATGGTGGTGGCAGCCGTTAATGCTATAGAAAAAATGCTTGAAATACGGGACTATAATGAAAAGCTGGAGATTAACAAGATTTATATGGATACAATGATTGACTCCATTCCATCAGGAATTATGACATCGGACCTTGACGGAAACATTATTACGATGAATAAGCACATAACCCATATGTTTGGTTATTCGGAAGATGAAGCAAAACGTAAAAAAGTAAGGGATCTTTTAGAGGGATGGGACAATGTTATGAAGTTTATACGGTCGAACGACAGTTATTTGGATGAGGATGTCTACGTTTCATCAAAAAAGAATGTTTTGCAATATAATCTATCCGCGTATCCCTTGTTGGATAATAAACAAAATTTAAATAATGTTATTTATGTATTTAAAGAGGTTAGAAAGGTACGAAAGCTTGCCAATAAAATTATGGGAAGACAAGCAATATACACCTTTGACAAGATAATAGGAAACAATGACAATTTTTTAAAATGTATAGAGTTTGCGAAAAAGATTGCTGACAGTAAATCCACCTGTCTGATAATGGGTGAAAGTGGAACTGGTAAGGAAGTTTTTGCTCAATCTATTCATAATTACAGTAATAGAAGGAACGAGTCATTTGTGGCCATAAATTGTGGAGCTATTCCTAAAAACTTAATAGAATCCGAGCTTTTTGGCTATGAAGAAGGAGCTTTCACCGGAGCTAAAAGAAGTGGTCATGCCGGGAAATTTGAAATAGCCGATGGTGGTACTATTTTTCTTGATGAGATTGGAGAAATGCCTCTTGATATGCAAACCCGTTTACTAAGAGTAATTGAGGAAGGAACTGTAAGTAGAATTGGTAGTACAAAGGAAGTAGTTGTGGATGTTAGGATCATAGCAGCTACCAATAAAGATTTAATTGAAGAGGTTAAAAGAGGGAACTTTAGAAAGGATTTATTTTATAGGCTCAATGTGCTACCGATTAAGCTTTTAGCATTAAGGGAGAGAAAGGACGATATACCATTACTTATAGATTACTTTATGAAAAGAATATCAAAGAGAATTAACAAGAAAACAATAGCTATTCCAGAGTATTATCTTAATACCTTAATAGAATATGATTGGCCGGGAAATATCAGAGAACTGGAGAATTACATTGAATTAATACTAAACACGGAATATATTCCTACCATAGTGAACAAACCAAAAAATAATATTATTAATTTACCTATGGAAATGGAAGATCATAATTTTGAATTAGAACATATTGAAGAACAACATATTATCCAAGTCTTGAAAAGGTTTGAAGCAAACGTATCAAATGCTGCGAAAGCCCTGGGAATTGGTAGAAATACATTATATAGAAAAATGGAAAAATATAAAATAGACTGTTCTAAAACGGGACAATGTTCTAAGGCGGAACAGTGCGAGAACCATAAAACTGTTCCGATGTAGAACGTTTATAAACCTCTTGAGTTATCACTAAGACTCATGAGGTTTTTTTTATTTCTTTACTATGCTTATTTAAAATTTAGCAATCTGTAAATATAGATGTTTAGAAGGTTCAAGCTAAACAGCATAAATAATAATAAATATTAAAAAATATATTATAAAAATTAAAATTTGGTATGCATCTTGCGTGTATTATAACTGAACAAAAAAATAAAGGGGGTTTTTTTATGTACGGATATAATGGAAAAACACTAAGAATAAACCTGGAGGAAATGTCATGCAAGGTTGAACCTTTAGATTTGGTTAAGGCGAAGAAATATATAGGTGGTAGGGGGCTTGGTACAAAAATACTAAGTGAGGAAGTTGATCCATCCGTAGATGCATTAAGTCCTGATAATAAGCTAATCGTTATTGCCGGACCACTCACAGGTACACCTACACCAACGGGTGGCAGATATATGGTTGTTACAAAATCACCATTATCAGGGACGGTGGCATCTTCGAATTCTGGAGGATATTGGGGTGCTGAACTGAAAGCAGCCGGTTATGATGTGGTCATAGTTGAGGGTAAGTCAGAAAAACCAGTGTACATTGCAATCGAAGACGATAAGGTGGAAATAAGGGATGCTTCAGGCTTATGGGGTAAGACTGTATCCGAAGCAACAAAGTCATTAGAGGAGATTATGCCTAAAAAGGCAAAGATCTTAACGATTGGACCGGCAGGAGAAAACTTATCCAAAATTGCTGCGATAATGAATGATTATAACAGAGCTGCAGGTCGTTCTGGAGTAGGTGCAGTAATGGGATCTAAGAATCTTAAAGCCATTGCTGTAAAGGGTTCTGGAAAAGTTAATCTATATGATGCAGATAAGCTTAAAGGTATATTCCTTGAAAGCACCAAAAAAATAAGAGAAAATGGAGTTACGGGTCAGGGACTACCTGCATATGGAACGGCTGTATTGGTAAATATTATTAATGAAAATGGAGTTTTTCCAACAAATAACTTTCAGAAATCACATTTTGATAAAGCAGAAGATATCAGTGGAGAAACCTTGGCTGAAAAATATCTTGTTAAAAAAGAAGCCTGTTATAGATGCCCTATAGCATGTGGTAGATATTGCAAGGTCGATGATATTGAAGGTGGAGGGCCTGAATATGAAACAATTTGGGCATTTGGTTCAGATTGTGGAATTTCAGACTTAGGTGCTGTTATAAAAGCAAATTATTGGTGTAATGAAATGGGTCTGGATACCATATCAACGGGTTCAACCATTGCTGCAGCCATGGAGCTTTATGAGAAGGGCTTTATAAAAGAGGAGGACATTGATGGAACTCCTTTAAAATTCGGTAATGTTGAAGCTGTAATTGAATGGACTAAAAAAATGGGTAGAGCAGAGGGTTTTGGAGCTAAAATGGCTGAAGGGTCCTATCGTTTAGCTGAGATGTATGGGCAAGAAGAACTGTCCATGAGCGTTAAAAAATTGGAAATGCCAGCCTATGACCCAAGAGGAATTCAGGGTCAAGGACTTCAATATGCAACTTCAAATAGGGGTGGATGTCATGTAAGGGGCTATATGATCTCTCCAGAAATATTAGGACTTCCCGAGGCATTAGACAGATTAAGCTTAGAGGGAAAAGCTGAGTGGACTAAGATTTTCCAAGATCTTACTGCTGCCATAGATTCCCTTGGGCTATGTTTATTTACATCCTTTGCTTTAGGGGCAGAAGATTACAGCAATCTATATAATGCAGTTTGTGGTACGGATTATACGGCTGAAACACTCCTACAAGCTGGAGAAAGAATATGGAACATTGAAAAAATTTATAACATGAGGGCTGGAGTTGGAAGTGATCAAGATAAACTCCCAAGAAGATTGTTGGAAGATCCGATTGGAGACGGACCATCCAAAGGATGGGTACACAAGTTAGGTGATTTACTACCAGCGTATTATAGTGCAAGAGGCTGGGATGTCAATGGAGTTCCGACAAAGGAAAGACTAGAGCTTTTAGGGGAATTAGAAGAAGCACAAAATGTTAAGGATGAGGCGGCAGCTACTAAGTAAAACATTGAATATTTTTAAAAGGGCTTCTTTGAGAAGTCCTTTTAAAATAGCTTACACAGGGTATATTATAAGAATGAAAATGAACCACCTGTAAATCAAATTATATAATCAACGCAGGAGGTGAAAAGATGAAGATTGAGATTCGATTATTTGCAACTCTCCGTCAAGGAAGATGGAAAAAGAATAGTTTAAGCTACGAAAATAGAGCTACACCTAGGATGATAATTAAAGAACTTGATATCGACCAAAGTGAAGTTGCTATTCTACTTCACAATGGAATGACAGGAAATCTTGATGTAGAATTGAATGATGGGGATATACTATCGATCTTTCCTCCTGTTGGAGGGGGATAAGGTGAAGGGCTTTAAATATGAAATCATTAGTGGTACTCCTATTAAGGATATAAGGAAATTCTTTTTATCCCAGTGTGACTATAAATATGACGGGGAATTCCATGGAACAGGATGGAAGGTCAAACTTATTGAACAAAAACCCAAGACCTATGGAGTCATCATTATACCTAGAACAAGTATTGCCTTCCAAGGAGAAGAAAAAAGCTGTGAGAAACTGATCGATCGCTTTAGGATGAAATTTCTATCAGCTGGTGGATAGGTGAATATTATATTTACTAAAGGAGTAGATTGCATATGATCTACTCCTTTATAAGTTGATGGATATTTTCGTTAAAGTAATATTTTAAAAACATTTAAAACATTTAAAAAACATTTAAAAAATTTTATACCCCAAAGTATTGAATATTCCGAAATTAAAACTATAATAGAATGTAATACAAAAAATCATATTAAAGGTACTTAGAAAATGAAAAGAGGGAATGACTATGCAAAAGGTAAAGATGGGCTTAATGGGTTTTGGGAATGTGGGTACAGGAGTATGGAAGATACTCAGGGATAACAAAGAGAAAATCACGGAAAATAGTGGGTATGATTTGGAAATTACAAAGATTCTTGTTAGCGACCTATCAAAGTCAAGAGATTGCGTGGGCGGTAATAATATTCTTACCGACAATCCTAATGATATTCTTCATGATGAAAGTATAGAAATCGTTATAGAAGTTATTGGAGGCATCAATCCAGCAAAAGAATACATTCTACAAGCAATAAAAAATAAGAAGCATATCGTTACTGCAAATAAAGCCTTATTGGCTGCCCATGGAAAGGAAATATTCAAGGCTGCGAAGGAGGCCAATGTAGAACTTTATTATGAGGCTAGTGTGGCAGGTGGGATACCAATAATTCATGCCTTAAAGGAAAGCCTTACTGCTAATAAAATAAATAGTATTTTTGGTATTTTAAATGGTACCACAAACTATATATTAAGTAAGATGGTGGTAGAAAAAACTGATTTTGATACAGCTTTAAAGCAAGCTCAGAGACTAGGGTATGCCGAAGCGGACCCAACTAGTGACGTTGAGGGATACGATGCTGCGTATAAGTTGGCTATTTTAGCAAGACTGGCATTTGGAGTAGAAGTACAGATAGAGGATGTGTATAGAGAAGGGATCTCTAGTATAACATCAATGGATATAGAATATGCTGAGGAGCTAGGCTATAATATTAAACTTTTAGCTATAGCAAAGGAAGTAGAAGGGGAAGTTCAACTTAAGGTCCATCCTACATTTATTCCCCTGGAGCATCCCTTGTCAGCGGTGGGAGATGCATTTAATGCTGTTTTTGTGAAAGGAAATGCAGTTGGAGAGCTAATGTTTTATGGAAAAGGTGCTGGTGAATTGCCTACGGGCAGTGCGATACTGGGAGATATAATATCTATTATAAGAAAAAGACAGTATAGCAAAGTGCAATATCATGAGAGAACTTGTAATGCAGGAATAAAAAGGATTAAGTCAATGGATGAAAATGAAGGTGAGTACTACATCAGACTCATTGTAAATGATTTTCCTGGTGTATTGGGTGGAATCGCCTCTGTTTTTGGTAAGCACAAGGTAAGTCTTTCCTCTGTTATTCAAAAAGGAAAGGAAGAACCTTCTGTATCCTTGGTATTCATTACTCACTCAACTACTGAACGAGATGTACAAAGTGCTTTGAAAGAAATCATGTCGATACCAGAAATGGTTAAAGTGGCTAATATTATAAGAGTAGATGAAGTTAATTAATTCAAAATGAGAGCTAAGTAAATGGAATATTAATTGAGGGCCTATTTTCTTTTGAAGAAAATAGGTTTTTTTCTAAAAAAGTTTGATTTCTTTCTAAAGACTGTATCTTTTCATCAGAAATGTAGTATGGGATTTAAAAGGAGGAGAATGCAGGGATATGAAGAATATAGATAATAGCTATTTAAAGTAATTAAAGATTTTTTTTGAACATTATCAAGAACATATTAGGAGGTCATAAAATGGAAAGAACGATTGCTTTAGCAGGAATAATTTTTTTTGGATTGCATCTCATTTCAAGGATTCGTTTTTTTATTGAGAACAGGGGGACCAAAATCCATTTTATTCACAATACAATAGATATTTTTATTAGTATGGGTATACTTGTATTATCCTATCTTCAACTTAGAGGGATAGGGGCTGATGGCGTTACTGCAAACTATACATGGTACATCCTTGGACTCTTGTGCACATACGTACTATGGGTAAGGGGTAGTGTAAAGCAGTATCGTAATAGGACTGCTGAAAAAAATCAAAAACATAAAAAAAATAGACGTAAGTAAACAGAAGATAGTAATTAATATAATAAAAAGGGTACTTGGGGTGGTATAGTGTCAAGACTTATTAAAAAAATATCAGCTAATGCAGGAATGCCTCCGGGAAGTCTTATCCATATAGGGGATAAAAGAATAGAGGACACTGTCATTACTATGATGAAGTATAATTTAACAGAGTTTGAAGAAAAACAAATCAAAGACATTAGTGGATTTCCTTCTGTTGACGATTCTTCCAGCATCATATGGATAAACATAGATGGTATAGATGATATTGAATTTATTGAGGATGTAGGTAGACACTTCAACTTAAATCATCTTTTGTTAGAAAGCATTTTAAATACTGAGCAAAGGCCTAGGTTTGAAGATTATGAGGATTACATCTTTGTATTATTGAAGATGTTTTACTATGACGACAAAAAAAGACAAATAGTATCAGAACATGTGGGATTGGTATTTGGTGATAATTTTCTACTATCATTTCAAGAAAGAAACCAAGATGTTTTTGATACCATAAGAAATAGAATACGTAAAGACATAGGGCGTATCCGTAAATCTAGAGCTGATTATTTGACGTATACTTTAATAGATGCCATTGTAGATAATTATTTCATTGTAATAGAAAAAATTGATGATCATTTAGAGGGAATCGAGGAAAACCTACTAAGTAGTCCTGATACAGAAGTCACTCAAAAGATACATAACCTAAAGAGAGAAATGCTTTTTTTGAGAAAATCAGCTTGGCCTCTTCGAGAAGTGGTTGGAGCTTTTGAGAGATCGGATTCCAAGTTAGTACATAGAACTACAGGGATATATTTAAGAGATTTATATGACCATGTTATACAAGTAATAGAGTACATAGAAATATTTCAGGACATGCTTTCTGGTCTATTGGATTTATACCTGTCTAGTGTCAGCAACAGAATGAATGAGGTTATGAAAGTTCTTACAGTTATTTCAACAATTTTTATTCCTCTTACATTTATAGCAGGGGTTTATGGTATGAATTTTACGTACATGCCAGAGTTGCAACAGAAAATGGGTTATCCTATTGTATTAACTGTGATGATTATAATTGCCATAGGGATGTTAATTCATTTTAAAAAGAAAAAATGGTTATAAGAACAATGTAAGTCACTCCGAATTTGGGGGTGATTTTAGTTTTTATAGAGCCTAAAGCCCTTGTGTTATAAAGGATAAACATGAATCATTTATTCGTTCTATGCTTTTCAGTATATCGAAAGTAGTTTATAATACTATTAAGCAGTCAGATTGGAGGGAGTACCATCGATAAGAGACTTGGAATTACCTTAAAAACCAAGATAATTATTTTTACCACATCAATGGTAATTCTGCTCCTTTCTATAATTGGTGGATTTGTCATTTGGTATATAGATAATAGTATTATGACAGTTCTAGGACGTAATGCAATGGAAGTTGCTCAAACCATGGCTTTACGTAGAACTGTTCAAGTGGACTTGGGAGAACCGAAGGGGATTCAGACAATAGCCTTAATTGCAGAGGCTACAAGAAGGTCTTCCAATGCAGAGTATATTGTTGTAATGGATATGAATGGTATACAATACGCATATTCGGCTTTCTATAAAATTGGTAATCGGTATTTTGATGCTGGAAATAGTAAAGCATTTGATGGTAAATCCTATATTACTAGGGAAGTTGGAACCCACGGAAAGTCGGCTAAGGCCTTTGCTCCAATTTATAGGGATGGTAAGCAGGTGGGGATTGTAATTGTGAGTATGATGTTTCCTCACATAACGAAGTTTTTAACGGAGTTTGAAAGTGGATTTTATTATATTTCGGCTGGAGGGCTACTACTAACCGTACTTGGAGCTACATATTTAGCAAGAAATATTAAGAAACAAATACTAGGTCTTGAACCCGAAGAAATCGCAAAGCTTCTAAAAGAGCGTGATATAATCATGCAGACAGTTAAGGAAGGTATTTTGGCTGTAGATAAGAACTATAAAATAACCATGATCAATGGAGAGGGCAAAAATATCCTTGGAATCAATGATGATGTTATTGGTAGGGATATTAGAAATATTGTTCTAAATACCCATATGCCAGAAATAATTGAGTCTGGAATACCTGAATATGATGGTGAGCATGTGGTTGATAACAGAAAGGCCATCGTAGCAAATACTCTTCCTATCAACATTCGAGGAGAAGTGGTTGGAGCTGTATCAAGCTTTAGGGATTTGACGGAAGTAAGAGGCTTGGCAGAACAGCTTACAGGTGTAAAGAAATTTATAGATGCTCTTAGAGCACAAAATCATGAATTTCTTAATAAGATGCATACAATATCTGGGTTGCTTCAATTAAAATGCTATGATGAGGCATTGACCTATATTGATGACATAAGTGATGTTCATGAGGAAATGCTTGGATTTTTAATAAAAAATATTAGAGATGCCACCATATCCGGTCTTTTACTGGCAAAATACAATAAAATGCAGGAGCTAAAAATACGATTCACCATGGACCCCAGTAGTAGGCTGGATAATTTAGAGGAAAATATTGATGCTAATATTTTGGTTACTATTATTGGAAACCTCCTGGAAAATGCCATAGATGCTGTATGGGGATTAGAGGCTGAAAGGAGAAATATTAGTTTAACCCTGATTGATGGAGAAGAGTATTTAGAGATTATTGTTACGGATTCTGGGGAAGGTATTCCTGAGGAAACCTGCGATAATATATTTAAGTTTGGATTTTCAACCAAGGAGGGAGAGAATAAGGGCGTTGGGTTGGCCCTTGTTAAAGAATTCGTGGACGATCTTAAAGGAACTATAGAAGTCGAAAGCCAAGAAAACTATGGGACTGAGGTTATCATTAATATACCAAGACAGTAGGAGAGGGTGTTTTGTATGAAGGAAATTTCCGTACTGATAGTAGAAGATGACCCAATGGTGCAGGAAATAAATCGGCGGTTTATTAGTAAAATAAAGGATGATTTTAAAGTTGTAGGTGTGGCTAATAATGGTGATGAAGCTTTAAGTCTTACGGAAAAGCTGCAACCCCAACTCATTTTGTTGGATATTTTCATGTCAAAGGTTGATGGGTTGGAAGTTCTTAAGGAGATAAGAAAAAAAGGGTCTAATATTGATGTAATTCTCATAACTGCAGATAAAAGTAGTGATACTATCCAAGAAGCCATACGTTATGGTGTAATAGATTATATCATAAAGCCCTTTAAATTTGAAAGATTTAAGGAGGCTATGCTGCACTATAAAAGCATGAAGGATAAATTAAAAACCATGGATGATATAGGTCAGGAGGATTTAGATAGCCTGTTGCACACTAAAAATGACAATAAAGAGCTTCCAAAGGGACTTAATGAGGTGACCCTTGAGTCCATAATTAACTATCTACAGCAGCACCAAGAATACCATACCTCCATGGAGCTAGCACAAGGTCTCGGTATTGCCAGAGTTACAGCCCGAAGATATCTAGAATACCTGACGGAAAAAAAAGTAGTAATCGTTGAGCTAGAGTATGGCAGTGTGGGTCGACCAATACACAATTATAAATATAACCAAGA
>JUEG02000516.1_pt1 | contig 29208 bp, 39 predicted proteins | sample 432341 | NCBI WGS metagenome assembly JUEG02 (sample SAMN02953476, study PRJNA257561) | rock porewater metagenome | biome: terrestrial; feature: Opalinus Clay rock; material: porewater; isolation source: Opalinus Clay rock BIC-A1 borehole | place: Switzerland: Mt Terri URL, St-Ursanne ... | reverse complement strand
AATTTTAGTCAAATAAAAATTATAAATCAAGGAGGAGAATAATTATGAAAGTTACCAGTCCACAGGAAATAAAAAACAAAAAGAGGTACAAGTTGCATCAGTTACCCTCAGGAATCGTTGTTGAAATTAGCAAAATCGACCCAATGGAGCTTTTAAAAGCTGCCAACGTAGTTCCGGATGATTTCAAGTTTCCACAAACAGAAGAGCTCCAAGGCCTAGCAGCTGAAGAAAAGAATGTTATTCTTTCAGGTTTTGAGGAAATTTTTAATAAAGGTCTACAAAATCTTCAGAAGGATGGGAAAACGCAAATCAAAGCAACTGAATTTCTAATTACTAATGGAGTTAATAACCCAAAGGTAACCTTTAAACCATTGGAGGAAGTAGGGGATGAGGAGGTTCATGTCTCTGATTTTGGCGATGAATTGGACATCCTTGTGGAAGCAATAATTGAATTTAGTGGCTTGTCAGATGGGAAGGCCTTAGAGAACCTGAAAGGGTGATGTAAATGTCTAAGAACATTATTGAGATTATCCTCCAGGCTAAAGATAAAGCGACAGCTGTAGTTAAAGAGTCAGAAAAGGGAATAAAAAAATACTCTGATACAATCAAAAAAGTTAGCCTTGCTGCAACCGCAGCTGGAGGAGCAATAGTAGCAGGTATGAAAATGGCGGTTAGTGGTACCGCCGATGTTGCAGTTCAAATTGATAAAATGCACAAAACAACCGGTATCGCTCATGAAGCTTTAAGCAAGCTTGGCTATGCTGCCGTTCAGGAACATGCTAGCATGGAGGTTTTGTCTAATGGTTTAAAGTTTTTAGCTAAGAATATGAACGATATGTCATGGGGCATTGGAGAAGCTAAAGACGCATTTGAGGCCATGGATATTCAGGTAACTGATAGTTCCGGCAACCTACGCCAAACAGATAATGTTTTGCTAGAAATAGCAGATAAGTTCATGGGAATGACTAATGAGACCGAAAAGTCAGCCTTGGCCATGAGAATATTCGGGCGTAGTGGTGTTGAGTTAGTCCCTTTCTTAAATATGGGTAGTGAAGCAATAATTGCATTAGGTGATGAGGCTCAGCGACTCGGAATTGTTCTTACCAAAGATAATGTTGAGGCTTTTAAAAGGTATACGGATACTGTGGATGCTGCCAAGGCTGGTATGGCTGGTTTAAAAATGACTGTAGCCAATGCAGTGCTTCCTGCTTTTCAGGATATCGTTCAAGGAGTAAAGTCAGGGTTTGAATGGTTTCAGAAACTACCGGCACCAATTAAAGAAAACACCGTTAAAATGATAGCTTTGACCGGAGCCTTTTTATTGATAGGAGGCCCAATCGCCGGAGCAGTTGCACTAATGGCAAAATACGAAGTATTAACAAAATTAAATATAGCAGCAACCAAGGCAAAGACATTAGTCCTGAATGCCGCAGCAGTCGCTCAAAAAGGTTTGAATATTGTTATGGCCGCCAATCCTATAGGCCTTGTTATTACAGCTGTAGGGCTCCTGGTCGCAGGATTAGTAGTTCTTTATAAGACAAATGATACTGCCCGGTATTACATGGATCAGGCATGGTCTAGTATTAAAATAGCGGTGGCAAGCTCAATAGATTTTATATTAGATAAGCTTCAATCTCTTACTAAGTTTATCCCCGGGCTTGCCGATAAGATTCAAAGTTACCGTGATCAAATAAGTGATGTTGTCGATAATGCTAAGGCTGAAAAACAGATCCGGGAGTATAGCCGCAATTATTCTAAGATGGCTGACTTCCGGAAGCTAGATGCTCAATCTATTGCTGATACTGAAAAGAAATCCTCTGAGGTAATAGTTGAATCTTTAGAAGATGTTGAAGAAGCTCATGAAGATGTCGCTAAGGCTGCTGAGGAGGCAAAACAAAAGCAACTTGACGGGATTAATCGTCTTTATGATTCCCTACGTTCTGCAATTAAAAAGCATTATGATAAGTTAGAAAATGATCAGATAGATGCCATAGAAAACGAACTAACTCTGGCCAGAAAAGCTACTGAAGAAAAGCTTGATTTGTACGACAAAGAATACCGTGCCAAACTTAAGGCTTTGGATGCTGAAACAGCTGCAGCTATTGAGGCTATTGAAGGTCAAATTGATGCTATTGATAGCCAGACCCAAGCCGAGGAAAAAGCCCGTGAAGAGCGAGAGATGCAGGAACGCATTGCTAGTTTTGAAGCTCAGCTTTTGGCAGCCAAGGATGCAGAAGAAAAGGCACGCATTCAGGAAGACTTAAACCGTGAGCTTGAAGAACAGCAAAGACGAAAAATACTTGATGAACGCCAAGCTCAAAAGGATGCTTTGCGGGATGAAATTGACCGTATCAGAGAAAACTCCGAAGAAAAAAGAAATAATCTTCAGGATGAGTTACAAGATAAGATTGAAATTGAGCAGAAAAAACTTGATACTACTGTAACTAGATTAGATGATGAGAAAACCAAAATCCAAGAGCATTATGTCCGGCTAAAAGAAGAAACTCAAATAGCAGCTGAGGCTCAAAAGCTTATCTGGGATAATAACCAACAGGAAATACTAACCATGCTAAAGACTTATGAGCCTGATTGGGCAAACCAGGGTAAATCATTTGGGGAAAGGTTTCTGGAAGGCTTTAAATCTGTTAATGTTGGTCAGTTAATTGGTGGTTTGATAGGCAATGTACCTCGCACCGGTTCAGGTCCAAGCGGAGGATCCTCTGGAAGCGGAAGCTCTGGGAACTTAGACGAAGATGGGCAATACATAGAGCGAACATATCCGGGTGGACTTGATTCCTATGTAGCAGACCTGGATCGGCGAGCAGCTGAGGGAACTGAACCCAACATTGCAGAAAGAGTTGCAGCCGAAAAAGAAAGAATCGGCGTGGCTCATAGCGGTGGAACTATAACAAGAAATGGCATCATTCCGTTGGACTTGAGAGATGGGGAAGTACCTATTATTGCTGAAGAAGGTGAGACTATTCTTCCTAAGGGAATGAGATCTGCTGGAAGTATGATGCCGACTGCACCCAGCGTTCCAATAAACCTTACTCTTAATTTCAACTTTGGTACGGCTGTATTTGCTGGTTCTAAGTATGAGTTCCAACGATTTGTGGAAAAAGAAATAACTCCAATTATTTCTAAGTTTTTAGCTAAATATATTTTAGGAAACAAGAAAATCTAACTTATAAAAGGGACCATCGCTATGAAGGTCCCTTTTTGTCATTTCGCTTCTTTTCCCCAGCTCTATAAATCTTGATAACTTCGGTTCTATTATGGCCAATCTCTTTACTAACAATATGGCATGCCTGCTCATCAGAGTAGCCCTTGGCCATCTCATCAGCAACCCTCTCCTGAACATAGCAGAACCTTAATCCGTGATAGGTCAATTCATTTATATGTGATTCGCCGTATTTCTCCCAGGTTCTAAGCTCTTGTCCTTCTTGGGTTTCAAAACTATAGCGATTATTTTCTAGCCACTTCTCAAAACGGTTTACTACTTTATGAACCTTCTCTCCAGGCTTACAAAACAACCTTCCACCTGGTTCCGTACTTTTAAGTCTTTCTTTAAATATACTTCTGGCGTGCTCGTTCAGGGGTACCGCTCTCCACTTACCGTTTTTTGCTTCTCCCTTAACCTGATACCATCCTAACTTTAAAGCCATCTCTGCCTGTGCTCTAGTTGCTGCAGATGCCTCAGTAATTCTAAACCCCATATATCTACACAGAACCATAACATCATGCTCTTCATTTCTAAGTTGAATATTAGCAAAGGTTAATGCCTCAGTATATTCATCTTTAGTCCAAGCTCTGTTTCCTTTGACGGCCGGTGTTTTTTCTAAATCCAAACCATACTTTTGTTTTAAGACATCATTGGGTGCTATAACATTTCTCGGATTACTTATTAAATCATGCATGTATCTGATAGCTGCTAGATCATTTTTTATTGTCTTAGGAGCCATACCTAATTCCTGCCGGTGCTTAATAAAAGCAACCATGTGTTTATTAGCTACATTAGCAATGTTCTGCAATTTGAATACATCACTTAAATATCTAGCAAATACCATACAGCTATTCATATACCTCTTCCTGGATCCATAACTATTTTGCCGTGCATGTCTAAACAATTTCACTACTTGCATTTCTATTGCAGATAGGCCCTTTGTAAATGATTTCATCATAAATACCCCTTCCGTTTTACCTAAAAATAGGCATAGTTTGGTCAGTGGCATTAGGACCTATCTTCTAATTATCTTCATTATTAGATAAGCACTAATGCTTGATGGTGTTGCTTCTCGGCATTTTTACCGAGGCTTTCTCTTTGCCGGATTGACGGTCTAGGTTAAACCTAGACCGTTGCTTTTGGTTTTCATCAGGCAATGGGAAAGTTATTATTAAATTGGCTTTTGAGAACTTACCGGAGCTTTCTACAGGTAACCCTGAGTGAGCTAACGCTCTGCTCCATATCGACCCGCACTCTAGCAGCTGATTAACACAGCCAACCGAATTTACGGTTAGGTCAATATTTGCCCGCACTTTAAAGACTTGCGAGTTATCATCCAGGCAGCAGGCAGCTCCCGGACATAGAGCTCTTAGAAACATAACTAATGTATAGATCACCTTTATCATTTGAATCACTCCTTTTTGATTTAGAATACAAAAAACCCTTAGAGTGTCATAATTTGAACACGCCTAAGAGTTTTAACATCCTTCAGACCATAAAAAGGTCCTATAATTTGCAACACCTATTTTCTCCAACTGGTGAAAGGGAGTCGGTATTAGTGGACACCCTTGGGAGAAAATAAATTTATTACTCCTCTGATATCTACTTGGTTCGCCTTGACAGAGTCTTCCCTTCTTCATTCTGAAAAACTTTCACTTATTGATAATTTGCTATTAAGCATCCAATTGTTTTGTTTCTATATTTTTATTATACTACCCTTTTCTTTTAAAACAAAATCGGTAAAAAGCGACCTCCTAAAATCCCTTCTAAGCCTTTAGAAATCAAGGGTCAAGGCAATAGCTTGCGTTAATTTCAGGGTATGTGGCTGGCTGATAATAAAAAGGGTCATAATTTAATTCCTACCCTTTGACCAAGTAGATTTAAATTATTGGAAGTCAATCGATAATAAATTATGGATGTAATTTAAATGCCTTTTTATATTTTTAAATCTAACAGAACAGTTCTTCTGTTAGATTTACCGATTACTCTTCATTTCTTGTCTATTCTGGGTTAGACAAAAAAAGAAAAATATTTTTTATTTTCCCCTTGTATATTATCTAACATAATGTATATAATACTAACAAAGAGTTAGATTGATAAAGGGAGGATATTTATGGAATATGTTCAACCTATAAGGGAACAGGGAAAAATTAATGCTATGAAGAAGAATTTGCTTGGTGACCGTGAAAATGGACTAAGAAATCATCTTTTATTTACTTTAGGTATTAACTCTGGATTAAGAATTAGCGATCTACTGAAGCTAAAACTAGGTGATGTTCTTCTAGGCGAAAAGGGTAATACTAAAGATTTTATAACCCTTAGAGAAAACAAAACTGGTAAAGCTAAACAATTCCCTATAAACGACGTTTCCAAAAAAGCCATTAAAATGTACCTTGCACCACTAGAAAGTGTTGATCTAAACCAATTTGTTTTCAAGTCTCGAAAAGGTGAGAACAAATCAATATCAAGAGTTCATGCATGGGAGATATTAAATAAAGCTGCAGTTGAAATAGGTGTTAACGAAAAAATAGGCACTCATTCTCTTCGTAAGACATTCGGGTACCATGCTTACAAAAAAGGAGTTGACCTTTCTCTATTACAGCAAATATTTAATCACTCTGCTCCATCCGTGACCAAAAGATATATTGGTATTACTCAGGATGACATTGACCAGGTGTATATAAATTTAAATTTGTAGGATACTCTAGTGAGTTTACAAAAGGTTATTACCAATTTTCTACTTAATTTATATTAAATTTAACGGTAAAATATAAATAATAATTACCGAATAAATAAGGAGTGGAGACTATGAAATTTATTGATAAGGAACACGAGGTTTTTTATAAATCTAACATTCTAAAAACAAACAGCCAAGAAGATCCCTACAGGCAAGCACTATTTTATGCGCTTGGGCTCACAGAAGAGACTCGTAACAATATTAATAGCCTATATGATTATAAAGAAAAGTGTATTAATTTTGATGGATTAAATGCGCCATGGCAGACCGGCACTACTACTAAAGTTACAAGATTAGCATTTAATTTATATAACGGTTTTTCCGGAGATAGTGGAGAAGATTCCCCAATTGATGATAGTAGCAATTACACACCGCATGACATTTTTGATAATAGCCTAATGCCTTTTATGTTCGTGGCGATAAAGTTAAGGTACCCGGCTTATGCAATATATGAGTAGTGCCATTGATTACTTTGTTGAAAGAGTTTTATAAAGCTTCTAATGCGACTCGGAAATTTTTCCGAGTCCTTAATAATATTTATTAATTCTTTTTTAAAAGAGCTAATGTTTTTGCAAAACAAAGCGATAAGAGTTTATAATTAACCTTACAATTAACTTATTAGGAGGAACAGAATTTGAAAAAGCTTTTTGAAATGGATGAATTATTAGATATTATCGATGATGATCCGCAAGAGTTTGAGGATCTTACTTTGGAACGTTTTTCCGTTCCTATGTTTTCCAAAGGTTTTTATAAAGGAATAATAGTAAAGGTTGCTGAAGGTGTTTTATATGTTCCTATTATTCTTTATAATGACGGTGAAGAGAGCCGTTATGATATAGACAAGGCTAAACTGCTCGAGAACAGTGAAGCAGAAAATTATTTCACCGAAGCTATTAACAAGCTTGCTAAGGCAAAAGAGCAGTGGCTTAAATAAACATCCTATCTCTGAGCTAAAAGTAACCTGTGAACCACAAGGAAATCCACCACAAATGCTATCTAAATTAATAAAAGTCCATAAATATCCATGGAAATCCATTAAAAAACATAAAAAACTATGAGAATCCATGGAAATCCATGCAAATGCACGATATCTCATCTAAAAGAGGAATAAATTCCGCAAATGGTGATATACTAGGAATGAGCGCTAGTTCCTTATTTGACAAGGTTATCAGCATTTTGGTAACATGAAACCACGAAATGCAAAGGGAATCGCATTTTAGCAAACTTAAGAGGCAAAAATTTTTGAACGAGGTGTGGCTCACCTCGTTCGTTTCGTTTTAAAATTTATTTAAACAGACATGACTAATTTATTATTGGTCATGTCTGTTTTTTTCATCCAGCTGGCAGCGTCTTATTGTCCCGGGAACTTGTCCAAGTATCGTCAGCGATGAAGGGCTTAACTTCCGTGTTCGAAATGGGTACGGGTGTTTCCCCTTCTCTTTGACCACCAGCCGAAGTATCTCATCCACAAATGGGCCATTGAAGATTTCCGACCTGCCAACAGAGGCTTTAATGCGTACGGGTGGCTAGCCCGCCTCGGTTCTTTTTATCTCCGATCCATGTGCTTCTAAGATAGGTCCATTACAGCAACTTATACGCTATTAACAGTGCAACAAAAGCTACTTTAAGCGCTAGATAGACTATTTGCTTTTCAGTTGGGAATCGCATGTTTAGCAATCACCTCCTTTAGGGAAGTGGATGCTGGCAGGAATAGCTTTATTTTACATCAAGTCCAAAGATTTGGAAAACAATATTACTTTCCTTGCCAGCTTCTCGACTTTTTTGATTTTCTTTTCTCTTCTCTTAAATAAAACCCGAAAGTTTATTTATCACCCCCTGTATAATAAAGTTTTATTTTTGTACCTAATTATCTAATACGTAAAAAAAAGACCTATTTGCACAATGGCCTCTAAAATCTTTTCTAAGCGTTTGTATATACGCCTAATATCAATACCTTTCCAGCGCAATTATAGTAAAGCAGGGCTTAATAGCCCTGCGAATAAAACTGCGAATAAACAACTATGGTAATCAAACATAAAAGAACCAACCTAATATTGGTTGGTTCTTAGCATTATTACTACCACTTCCAGAAACTCGATTTAGCTATTGCTTTTGTCTTTACTTTATTCCTAACTCTTAAGGCTATTTTTTTTGGATTACCACTGGTAAGCGCATCAACATCCTTAGCCTTTGATGCCAATTGATTTATCAATCTCACAATACCCTTCCAACCCATGTTTTTTTCACCCATCCTTTTTATAAATATATCTCAATTATATATTCTTTTATCTACTTACAATATTTTATTTTCTTCTCACTCGCCTGAAATAGCATCATTTCCCGTTTTGTTAATTCTTTCTGCACATCTGCAATAGGCCTACCATATATCCTGCTATGAAGCTCCCATAGATAACCTCTATCCTTTACAAACGGAGCTGGACCATTAAGGCGACACATGAATACATTAGGTTTACCGTTTATATGCCATCTATTTACCGCCCAGTGCCTTTCCATTTTCATTAGGTCCTGTTCTATGTTAAAAGGTTCTAGTTGGTTACGCAGCGCTTTATACGCATCTTCATCAGACTTCAGTAAATGCCAGTGTGGGTTGTTAGCCTTGAGTATCTTTAATAAGGATGGACTCATTTTCTCTACCTGGGCCATGGAATGAAAAGACCATATTTGCCCAACTCGATACTTTCTGCCCTCTACTATTTGCTCCTCAGCTTTAGCTGCTAGCGATGGAATTTGGTGGACTTCATCTTTAATTGAATACATTACTGGTGAATCCTCGCCCCTGGTCAATGTCATTAACCATTCCTTAGCATTCATCCATGCCATCATTGTATCAAGTCCTGCTGCACTAAAGAAAGCCTTAGGAATATTTGATAATACTAAATATGGTCCTCTTTTATCACCATCTGCCCACTTGCGAAAATCAACTAATGGCCGGCCATTTTTATCTAACTTAGGTGGCTGACAGATACAGTTTTTTAATGCTCTATTATCTAGCAAATAATCAATCCTACTTAATATAGGCTCAGCCATAGTAATCTGATTAGCATCACTAGCTTTATCCCATTGTTCCCAAGTAGCTCTAAGCATTGGATCCTGCACTTTCTTTAAAACCTGCTCACGAAATTGTTTAGATAATAACATAAGAGTTACGTTTAATGGATCTAACATCCCTGCCTCAGCACAGCTTAAGGCTGCTTTCTTCATCCATCTTCTAGTCCTGGCTACACTATCATCAGCAAATTGGGAGAAGAAAGTCCAAAACTCACTAGCCAATACATCTTCCCATCCACCTTCCAAGCCATACTTCACTTCATTCCAGTCCGGAGCTATAGGCCAGTTTCTATTACCGAAATCAAGACAGACTATATGATCTTCAGGGAAATCTTCCGGAAGAGCATTTAATATATCTTCTAAATACTTACGTTTAGTAAATTCATATACAAATACACTTTTGCCATCCTTTAGAGCTCCCAGTGCCCTGTTTTGTATCGCAGTTGTTTTACCACTACCACTTTCCCCGGCTATAATCGCTACCTTAACCATTTCATCCTTATTTTTCATAGGAAAACTAATTGGAACTATCTTACCTCTTACCTCTGCCTGACCATAAGCAATACCCTTACTGCTGGTTAAATCAGATGGTACATCAATAGGTAATTTTTCTGATGCCATTATTTGTTTTCTATATAAATCCTGAACGCCTGCTGTCGGCAGCTGTCCAATCTTGGCTACCTCCTTAATGCTTAAGCCTGTTCTATTAATATCAGAAAATACCCATCTAACATTAATACCATTTATCAGTTTCCTTTTATCTTTTGGCTTGTATCCAATTTTAACCCATTCATTGTTTTCATCCATCTCTGATGAGAAGGCTCCTTGAATAGAGTTAATTAATGTATCTCCTCTATCAGGGGTTTTAGCATCGGCTGCTATATATAAATCGCAAGCGAATACCGGCAAATTTGCCTTCTCATGCGTTGACCGGGATAAACGGCCGTCTACTAGCATCTCGGCCCTCTCCCCATCCTCTCTTTGCCACTTTATTGGGCTTTGAATGGTGTCTCCGGGAAGACAGGATGATAATGTTTCGAACCCCTGAGCTAATCCCCACATAAATACATGAAGGATGCCTACCATAAAATCTTTCGCCTTTGCCCCTCCCCTCTTTGGCATTTGTCCGTTTTTAAATCTAACGAAAGCAGATTCCGCGGCTTTTTGCCACTTACCTCTATCTACTGGATCCATCTTTAATATAACTCTTACTTTCTCATCAGCTTTTAAATCATCAACAATGCCTACAATATCACTAATAGGATGAGTCTCTTCTCGGCGATCCACGGCCATAGAAAAAACATTATGCCTACTAAGGGTAAGCTTGCAAACATTAACTTGGTTCGACAGCTGAAGAAGCTCCACGTCTTCACCAGCTGCTTCGCTAACCACTACCCCATCCCATAGCCTTTCAATCTTTGCCTTAGCCCATGAGCTCCATTCACCTTTTGGCAGGGTGATATAAAACCTAATACTATCCTGGCTTAATACTATATCCCACCAAATTTGCTCTTTTTCTAAAATACCAAAAGGCCTTAAAGAAATCCTTTCTTTTAGCCCTTGCCTTAATTCTCCAAGACTGTGTAAGGCATGAAAAACTCTATAATTTGTTCTATTGCTAGTGATCCTATTGGGCACCAGGCGGAGAGTGATTAACTCTCTCCGCTTAATAATTCCAGAGTTTATAAGAAACGGCTTCAAGGATAATTGAGAGTGGCCAGATAATTGCAACTCTTTCGCCTCCTTTTTTAGATCCTAAAATAAAGGCAACAAACATTATATAACCAAATACATCTAAAACGCCGGCAGAAATCTCTAGGGTACCTGCCAATAAAGTTGTTGTTGCAGGACCTGCAGCATTATCAACTATTCCCTGAGCTACCTCTGGAAGTTTATCATACGCTACCTTTCCTCCGAGCAACACTAATAATAACTTCACTAATAAGCCTTGCATGCTATCAGCTCCCTAATCCAGATCTAATAGCCATCTGAAGCTTTGGCCATAAAAAGAAACCTACCTGAGCAAAAGTAGCATTTAAAACTTGCTTAAAACCACCCTCTCTATCACCCATTCCTATTCGATACAACCCCATGGATCCACCTACGAAACATATAGGATCGCTTGCCTCAGCGATAATCATCTTGAATGGCTCAAGTGCATCAGCTATACCTAAGCTGGCAATAACAATCGGCATTGCGATAACATTCATCTGTACGATCTTCTTTTTAATTGTGCTTTGTCTATTTTTTCTAACATAAATAATACATACCTTCATCTAAATCCCTCCTGTATATCTGTCATATATATACCAAGCTATTCCTATAGCAGCTACTGCTGGAGCTCCAATATTCGAAACAACCTTAAACCACTTCCACCAGGATAAACCAAATAACCAAAACAAAAACTCGGTCACACTAATCATCCTCTCATTATTTCTTTAGACCATAAAGTATTAATACAAAACCTACAAACCAGACAACAACCCAAAGCAGTTGATAATAAGTATGCATAATACTCACTTCCTTTTGGCATACTAACCTTGAGGTGATAGTAATGGGCTATATAATCTTAGGAATTACTCTAATGCAAATAGCTAAGTTTGCTTTAAGTTAATATTTTTGATTATAATTAATATTTTTTCAGATGGACTTGCATTATCTGACCCATCTACGCATAGGCTCTTTATGAGCCTGTGGGGAGAGCTCTATCTTAAAAATGCATCAAGATCATTTGCGATGTTTATAACAAAATCTTCATTACTTTTATCGGTCGGTTGCAATTTATAACCGGCTATTTTTGTTTCTATTAACCGTTCTACCAACGCCTTTACTTCCGGATCTATGCCGGTTCTTTCTTTAATTATCTCTCTCCTCTGCTGCTCCTTAACCCATTCGGAATAACTAGGTTTGCACTTTTGCGCATGTTCGAAAAGTTCTGATTCATTCTCAAGGTTGTAATGAACAGGTTTTAACTTACTACACTTTTGGCTGCCCATTTAGCTACTCCCATCTTCCAGTATCCTAGCGCATTTGCAAACAAAGGATCCTCTGCCATTTGGGTAACGGTAAACATATTGGTAAGCCATTCTTCCAGGAGCAAGGCCCCGCCGCCGGTTAAGAAAACTATATCTTCATCAGGTTCATAGTTGAGCCATTTCTTAGATATGTCTGCGACAACTTTTCTAGCAAATTGCTCTTTGGCTGATTTACTCGGAACTACCTCAGCATTATGAAGCTCAAATATCCCATAATTTAAAGTGCCACTATCTCTATCCAAATATTTTCTATTGTTGATAGTGCAGTAATTAACTGTCCTAGAACCAATATCAACTACCCTTACTTTCTGCTGGGACAGCCAAGTATTACAAATGCGTCCCTTGTCATCCAATATTGCATCCCAAAAGGCCGCTCCTGATTCCGGTGCCATGTCAATTTGCTCAATCCGATAATTACCATCAATGCTATTAATTTTGATTTGATGCAGGCCATGTAGAAGCTCTGTAAGCTTTTGTTTTATGTGGGTGGTGTGCTGACTGATTGGTACGCCGGTAACTATATTAACTAAACCCGGGTTTGCAATTATACCTAGAGCTGATAAAAATAAAATCTTTGTCTCTTCATGAATTTTGTTCTCGGTGGCCATTTCTCTAGCAAAGAAACTTTCCTCGGCTAGCTCAGCGATAAAATACTTTTGCTCATTGATTTCAACCTCATAATCACCTCCAGAGCTTAACTTTCTTTCCCTCCATTCTCCTACCTTACTTTTAAAACTCAACCTTTTGCCAGCTGTTACAACCTTAACCTGATCCCGACCAACATCAATTCCAACAAACTGCATTTACCCCTCCCCTTTCGCTATATAATTTTTTATATGGTTTGGTATATATTTATTCAGGTACCTAAATAAATTGCCTGTCCGTTGAATTTGTAATTTTTGGCAATAAAAAAACTCCCTTATGGGAGCCATTCAAACAAGTCTTCTATATAAACCTTTTGTCCTATATAATCAGTTAGCCTCTGGGCAAGCTTATAAGAAGTTTTAAGGTCTGGTTGTTGTTTTTGCTTCTTCCAAATGCTAATCTGTTGATCAGTAACATCAAGCATTTCGGCAAATTTTTTCTGTTTGTCTATATGCAGCTCATGTTGCCACCAACCAATTTTATTTTTTACTTCCATAAGCCTGTCCACCACCTTAAAAAATACCAATTCTATAATTACCTAAAAAATCCCTGCCTCTTATTAATTAATTCCTCATCCACTAATTTTCCAAAATAATATAAAACAATATTAAACAATATAAAGAGCCGTTTCAGTTCCTATTTTATTCGGTAATTTATCAATACTTTGTAATTACATTTTTAGTTATTTTTTATAAATTATTAATTAAAACTTTATTATTTTGTTAGTATTGTGATATAAAGTATATAAAGATGCTTCAAAACTTTTCACTAAAATAAAGTAAGCTAGTAACTATTAATCAACCTTTTACTTAATAGTTACTGTAATTGTTCTTAATTTTTCGGTAATTATTAATTAATTTGGGAGGAGGAATTAAGTAAGATGAAAACTTTCGCAGTAGTTAACAACAAGGGTGGAGTTGGCAAAACTACAGTCACGGTAAATTTAGCAGCTGCTCTAGCTGAAGAAGGCTTTAAGGTTTTAATAGTTGATATGGATATGCAGGATAATGTGCGTATTTGGCTTAATGCACCTATGCCAAAGGTGAGTTTATTTGATGTACTGGTAAACGATGAGAACATCACAAAGACTATTACTAAGGTGAGGGATAACATCTATCTCTGTCCATCAGGTGGGGAGGATTTAGGTGCGGTACCTTATTTACTTAAAGAAAAGAAAAACCCTGCCACAAAGCTTAAATTAGCTTTAGAGCAGGTACAAAACATGTATGACTATTGTTTAATTGATTGTAGCCCTTCAAGAACACTATTGCATACTGTAGCTTTAGTGGCCAGTGATTTTATACTTATTCCTGTCAATATGGAATGGTTAAGTTCAGTTGGATCCGCACAGGTTAAAAAAACAATTGCGGATGTAAAAGAAAAATATAATCTTGAAACTGACATCGGACTAATCATCCCCACCTTCGTGGATCGTAGACGCTCCAAGATAACTGATGAAGTAATAGATGACCTTAAGTTGCAATATAAAGATAAACTAAGTCCTATACCGATAAGGGTTAACTCAAAACTATCAGAAGCTCCGGCTTATGGGATGACCGTGTTCGAGCTTAAAGACCAAAAAGGAATTGAAGATTTCTCTGATCTAGCAAAAGAGGTGATTAAGATTGGTTAGGAAGCCAGCAAAAAGAAGTTTCAATGATGCAATCATGCCAGATGATGAAGTTATAAGTAATAAATCCTTAAAAACTACCGAAAAACATGGTAATAATGCCGTAGAAACTACCGAAAAAGAAAAGGCCACCAAAATAACCTACTCGCTTTATCCAGCAGTGATTAGAGCTATTGAAAAGTATTCTGAAGATAATTATATGTCTAAAAGTCAGGTTGTTACCCAAGCACTAAGGTCACTTATTCCAGAGGAGTATTTTGAGTAATTATTAAAGGTCTTTATACTACCAAAGATATGGACAGGGAGAAAATACCCTGTCCTTTTTTTATTACCTAATAAATTATTATTAAAGTAGTATTTTTTAACAACCTTTTTATTACTACTTCGGTAATTTTTATTACCCTCCCAACTGCACCTGGCTATACAATTCATCAGCTTGCTCCTATCTATTTTTCATACATTGGCGAATAAAAAAATATTATTTCTAATTAGTGGTAGTAATTTAATAATAATTTGGTAAAATGTTGGTAAGTATTAATTATTTTTTCGGTAGCTTGACAGAACCACCTTTAAATAAGTGGAATGCCCACCCTTTATGCATGAGGGTGGGCTTATTCTTTATCGTTGTCTTGAATTTCATCTTTCCACCTTGCGATCACAATCTGTTCTTTTATAGCATCTTCCAAAACCTTGGCCACTCTTCTCTTGATTTCTTCCTGCTCTTCCTCGGGAAGGGTATCCATGTTGATCCATTTGTTATTTTCCTTGGAAAATACGCTTATTGGCGGAAACCTTTTTTTAGAGCTACTATCTATTAAAATCAACTCCTGAACAAGACAATTAGCTCTATTATTGCCATTACATATTTACAACAGACTCTAAATTTACAATTTTATCTCTTATTACTTCCTTAAACATTTCTTTGGTTATTTCATTATTTATAAGATTGTCAAAACTTATCCTTTCAATATCTTGAGCTGCAGCAACAAGTTCATTAAGTAAACTAATATCAATATCAACCTTTTCAAGTTTACAAGCCAGATCATTAAAAGTAATTGTATATCTATTCCAACACTCCTTAAACATAGGATGCTCAGAAACTGGTAGCCCATTAACTATATTTAACATTTTATACCTCCTCGTTTTGAACTAGAAACTACAGATGTCATCAGCTTAACCGCATCAGAAAATCCTTCTTTGTAAAAAACTTCTACAGCTGCTGTCTGCATATAACATCTTATTGCCTCATAATTTTGGAAGTTTTTTAAATCCTGTCCAGACAAATTTTTAATTAGTTCTTTAAATAATAGATCGGACTGTTCTCCAAGCTCTCTATAATCCTCCGATGCCTCATCAAGTATTACTCCAGAAACCTTATCCATCACATACTCATCCGAACATTTAACCATACATGCATTTAACAAATTAATTCCTCCCTTATAATAATATGTATTCTACAGATTTAATGTAACTTAATACAGTTTTTCTGTAAGTTTCTACATTTATTCTATAATATTAATAACCAAAAATCAATAGTAAAATACCATTTTTAACAGAATTTCTGTAGATAATTAAAGAATATCTTGATTTTTATGTACTATTTATTCTATAATCTATTTAAACTATAGATAAAAAGAATAAGGAGGTGATTTAAATTGTCTTTTTCATACAATCCGTTATGGAAACAATTAATTGATAAAAAAATGACTAAAGAAGAATTAAGAGTAGGCATAAAAACTTCTACCAATGCAATCGCCAAAATGGGTAAAAACGAATATGTATCAATGAAAATTTTGGACGATATGTGTAAATACTTAAACTGCCAAATAGGAGATATAGTTATCCATGAAAAGGATTAATTTGAAGGGAGGATTATCTATGAGTATACCTAAGGAGGATCTTCATAAATTGGTGGAGCAGCTGCCTGAGAGTGAAACTAGAATTGCTAAGAACTTTTTAAAAATGCTAATTGATGAGGCGAACAGAAGAGTATTAGAAGCTTTCCAAAATGCAGATGAAGATGATGAGCCGACAACTAACGAAGAGCTGGAACTAATAGAGCTGGCCAAGAAGGATATTAAAGAAGGTAATCTAATAAAGCTTGATGATTTAAAAGAGGAATTTGGTTTATGAAAATCTATCTTACCAATCAAGCCAAAAAAGATATTTCAAGCTTAGACCAAATAACTAAAAAAAGAATCTTAGCAGCTCTAGAAAAATTATTGTTTTTCCCTCCCCAGGGTGACCTTAAGAAGCTCAAGGGAACCACCGACACTTGGAGACTAAGAGTAGGCGACTGGAGAGCAGTTCTCAGACTAGACCAAGAAGAAAATATAATCTACGTCATATATATAAAGCATAGAAAAGATGCCTATCGATAATTAGAGAGTCTATTAGGAGGTAAGATCATGCCTAAGAAAAACTTACTAAATCTAATCGAACAATTACCCAATGATAAAATAATAGACGCAGAATTATATTTACAATCACTTATCCCCATCCCAGCTGAGCAACCAAACCATGAATCTTCTCAAGTTAGTAGATATATGAGGATACTAGGATCCAAAAGAAACCTAACAGTAGAACAACCAGAATTAACTACCCACCAAAAACCACAAATCGAAAAGCCACTTCTACAAGATGATTTATGGGAACAAATCAAATTAGAAGTGGCTAAAGATTAAGTTATAAAAACCTAAAAGCTTAAAACATTACAAGGAGTATAACCCCCCCTCAATATAAAGAGCCATTTCAGTTCCTCTTTTTAACCTTTCAATAAATCTCTTATATACCGGGAAGTAACTCCTAAAATATCAGCAATTTCCTTTTGTTTAAGGCCTTGAGATTGCAGCTCATGGGCCTTTGTTTTTTTCTCCAGCTTATCCCGTTCACGGGTGGTTAGTCCTTCATGATCACGCCGGATGCTTCTTCTGCGCTCATTGTTACGCCTGTATTTCTCTTCTTTGCCAATAATAGTATTGAGGTGTCTTTGTTCCTCAGGAGCTATCTCCAGCTTATTTATTAAAGTAACGTTTTTATAGTTATAACCCTTAGTTACTTTTTCACCTTTTTCAAAGTCCTCTAGCCATTTTTTATAGGCTTTTTCTGCACTCTTGGTATTATTTATAACTTCCATCTCATGAAGTGGATCCAAGAAGTTTTGATTAAACTCGAGCGTGTCTACCAGTGCTTGTTTTGGGCTTCGGATAAAACAGCAGCTCCAGTAACGGTATAAAAAGCAGAACATCTCTCTATATCCTTCATTATAGCCCTTACGCATTCTTAAGTCTTGAAGTATACAAATATCTTTCAACCGTTCGTAATGGAGACTATGAATATTTAGAAGCTTAGTAATATTAGGACTTTTTTTAACAGGTTCAGGCTTGTCCTTTTTAGGAAGCAACGGCCGGCGTTCCGGAAGAAGCAGGTCAGCAAAATATCTGAGAGTATATTTCTCTTCTTTCAATACAACATGCCTGACTGTTCTGTATTGGCTGAATTTTGTGTTTAGGGTACCAGGTATCCGAGAGACCCTAACGCCATCTATAGCGTTCGTATCGGCACCATAGTCTTTAAGTATATCGCTTATCTTCTCCTGGACCATATTCCATAAAGCCAGAGCTTGTCCAGTAACCGGTACATTCTCGATATAGTATTCAACGCTTATACCATTGCCTGAAAACTTGACCACATTGGGCATGGGTAGTTCCTTATCAAAAACACTAAACTTTAGGATCTGAAGCATATCATCAGGCTCAAGGTTTTGCTTCTTCCAATGGGGATGATTATAGAAATCCAGGTCTGCCCAAATCATCTTAATAAGAGCAAGGTTCTCTATCTTTCTCCTGGTGCCCCATACTTCATTATGAGAGAGGTAAAAGTCATGGGGATTGGCCACTATCTTAGGCATTAATTTGGTTAGTTCTGTAGCCGGCACATGGTACTGAGACCAATGCTGTTTTTCTTTGCCATATTTCTTGGCCAGGGTGACATTACTATCGCCATCACCGTGGATCCTTCCACTGTAATCAATAGCCAGCTGCACCATGGAAGGTTCAGGTTTAATTAATAGTGGTCCATTGATGATTTGTTTTATCAAATTGCCTTTTTTCTGTTTTGAAGTAGTTGCGTAATCTTCCCCAAAGAGATTACCCTGCTCTGGTTCTGTATCAATATTCAGAATAGACGCAGTATTGGGCACAAAAAAACCTCCTTCTGGTTGCTTTTTCCACGGAAAATCGCAGGAAAAACCTTGAAAGAGGTGCATGAAATAGTTATAATGATATTACATACGGATATATCAATAAAAGCTTAACTATTTTAAGCATCTCTCTGTGGAGCTTATTTCCCTGGGTCGGCCAAAACTTACGGGAAATAGGCTCTCGGTCTTTCTATGGATTTTTAATTATTTACTCAGGTTACATTGCGGCTCTCCAATCAGAGTCGCTTTTTGTTAGAGTAGGGCATTCCTTTTCTCTTTCCATTAAGGCAGTGAACATATCTGCTAAGCTATCAAAGCCTCGTTCCTTCGCCATAAGCTGAAGTTCCTTTCGCTCTCTAGCAGTTGATCGGAATGTAATGAACTTGTCCTTTATTGGCGTAGTCATGTTCAGATGCTCCTTCCTTGGATTACCCATCTAGGATTATTTTGGTAATGTATATACGTTAAGAATATATTACCATGTATATACGTGAAAAACAAATCAATTTGTCAATTAAAGGTTAAAGTTTTCATTTTATGTTTAACAACTCACGGGAACCCTTATATACCAAGGGTTTCAAATGCCTAACTTTTAAAGTAACACTTTAATCAGGAAATAATCTATTATCAATTGATATTCTTTTCCCCATCGTCCCCCTTGCCAAGAACAGGCCTTTTAAATTTTAAAAGAAAATAATTTATAAGTTTAAACCCTGCTGAAATTAAAAGCAGGGTTTTTATATTGTTCTGACTAAATAATACTTATTACCAACTTTTTTGTTAACTATTACTTACTTTTTACTTACTTTTTTATTACAATATAGGTAAGTTTAACGAGAGGAGTGTTCCTCTATGAAAGGTAATTTAATTCCACTTATTTGTCCCCAGTGCGGGAGAACCATCACCTGGAGCATAAAAGAGGTTGAGTGCTTATGTCGCCACTGCAACATCTGGTTTAAACCATCGAATAAGAAAAATAAAAAAACGGAGGCATGTTAATGGCTCAAGAAGTTATATCTAAGAAAATTAGAATAATGAAGTGCCCGTTTTGCGGTACCTTCCTGGAAGAGAAAGATAATGGATTGTTTTGGCAATGTTCATTTTGCGAAGGAGAATGTTGGCCACCGGAAAAGGATGATACTCCAGCTAAGTTAGGTAAGGCAGCACGAGCTGCTCATGTGGAAGATATCAGGACAGGCTTCCATGGATGTCCTAAAGGTGGCGGCGGCAGTAAAAGCAAAGGCAGGAAGAAGCCTGTTAAATTTGATAGGAATAGGTTTCGAAATTTCTAATAAGAGTGGAGGTTTGGTATGGGATTTACACAAACCAAAGTGCTCAAAGAATTAAAAGGCCAATTTGAAAATCCAATTTTGCAAATTAATATTATAACTGGGGAAGGGCTTAACCGGCTCCCGGAGATCTGGAAATCTGAACAGTTGCATAAAAAGCGGAAACGCTGGAATGTTCCTAATGAAGTCGGAGATAATTATACTACCTTAAAAGGAAGTAGAGTAAAGGGGCTTCGGGACCGCCGGGGATTTTAACTATTGTTTTTCTAAGTATAAATACATCAAGCCCTTATTTCTAGAGGCTTACAAGGGAAATAAGAAGGGCATTATTAATAGCTTTACTCTATAAATTGCATATCTACAATACTGTCTATAGAAATCTTAAGGAGCTGGCCATCCTGAACTTTTACCTGAATATAACCTTCCACCGGCTTAGTTTTTTTAATGTGTCCTTCAACTGTTTTAATTCTCTTGTTGAGATAGATCCAAAACTTAATTAATTTTCCCTCCATGATTCCTTTGTTTAAAATAATATCAAACTCTTCTAGTTTGTCCTCGTTAAGGACTGGTTTCTCAACATCATTTAGCAGCTCATCAGTTTGTTTTTTCAGTGCTTCCTTATGTTCCGGAAGCATCATGGCCGTCCACTTCATATTACCCCGATCATGTATTTGCATCTAGAAAACTCCTTTTATATAGAACGTATGTTTGGTATAAATATTATATGACTGGCTAGTGAGAATATCAAGGAGATTCCAGAAGGGAATTTATGTTAAGAAGTTATGGAGCTGTATCTATTTGGGGCGACTCGTCCTCGAGGACGAATGGTAAAGTATTGGTAAAGTAGTCACCCCAATTTTGGGGTCAGTAGAATTATACTGTAATAATTGTTGGCTTGATGAAGGGTGTGTCTCTAATACAGACCCCTATGAATGCTGTTGGAGGTGATATAGATTGAATAATACTAAAGAAATAGTGATACAAAATGTTACAGATTACAAGCCAAGTAGAAGCGAAAAAAAACTGCTTGAAGCCTTGATGAATCCAGCTAATAGGCTCAAAGCTATAGTGGAAATCTGTAACATTGCAAAGGTATCTAGGCAATCTTACTATAGGTCCTTCGGAAAGCCAGAGTTTGTTTTTTATTATTCAAAGCAGTCTGCAGCTTTAGTCAAAAGATATATTGGCCAAGTAATGAATGCTTTTATCAGAGAAGCTGTTCGCGGATCCTTTCAGCATGGGAAGGTGATTTTGGAAATGGCAGAGGTTTATGCTGAAAGATCAAAGGTAGAGCATTCAGGAGAAATGGCTCATAAACACATTTATTCATACATGAGTGATGCTGAACTCAAAAATGAGTTTAGTAAAATATAAAGAATAATGAACCGGCTCAATTTTGGGCCGGTTCTCTCATTTGAAATGATGGTATTCTATTTTCTTTATTCTTCATTCAGCCCAACTTTGGGCTCAATAGTTTTTTAACTCACCTCAATTTTGAGGGCACCTCCCCAAGATTGGGGCGGTTAGATTTTTAAGTCAGCCCAACTTTGGGCTCAATGGTTCAGGGCTCAGGGCTCAGTAATTGCCTTTCTGTTAAACTAGGCAACCTCTGAGAAGGGTGTCATTTTAAATGACTCCCTTGATACAATAGTGGTGTCAAAAGGTGAGATTATGGGTTAAATCTGAGTTAGGTTTTTTTAGGTATTCTAGAGCTGTTTATGCAACGTTGCAACGCTATAGGCATTGATGAAAATTGAGTTTTCTGCAACGTTTTTATGTTGCATTCCGTTAAGCGTTGCATGCAACGTTGCAGTGAGATGCTTGGGGTTACTGGTTCCTGAGGTCCTGAAATATTTTCTTAACGGTATACTTAGCGTTATGTTACAACGGGATTATGTTGCAACGCAAAAGTCCACATAATGTTACAGATACAGAGTAGTATAAATTCCACAATTCCGTGATGTTATTGGCTTGGGAGGCTTTTTTTTAAATCAATGTGTGCCATTAGAAAGGTAATAAAAACTTGTTATCAAACTTAGGTTTTTTTAGGTGATAATGTGATTTTAAATCGCATTATTCCAAACTATGAATAGGTTTTTAAAGTGGCAGGAAACGGCAGTAATTTAAAGTTTTCATACCTCAATACATGCCATCAAAACCTTGCCTGACAAGCTATTTAAGTTTATATAACTTGCTTGCTCTGCCATTATTAAACTTAAAATTACATAAATTAAAATAGTATATTTCCATTTTTAAAGTTACATAGGGAATGCTGTTCAAATTTTATTGATAATATTTTATATCTATAATAAAGACATGGGCTTTGACACTGTTTTTCAGAATGGCATTCCCTATTTTTCCTTTTTACATAAAAAAATAAAGAACCCTTGATTTTACTGGGCTGTGGGGTTTTAGTGAGTAATAACATATAGGTAATTACCTAAGGGTAATTTCTATAGGTAACTTCTATAGGTCATTTCAAGGTGCAATTTTTTAAGGGAAAGTTATTACCTTTTTTAAAAAAATTTTTAGGGTAATGTTTTTACCCTAATGTATTTACTTCTTTTTAGAACATTACACATCTCCCTCATCAGCTGATACGTAACCCAGCGCAAGCATAAAGTCATCTGCCCATTTTGTCGCTAACCCGATTCTCTCTTCCCGGGGTAATTCTTTAATCAATATTTTTTTGCCATCTCTAATGATGTATGATCTGACTTTCAGTTCTTTAGCTGCCAAGAATAATCACCTCTCTTTTAAATAAAATACCACTAATGCAACAAAAAAATGTTGCATTAAAAAGCGTTGCAACATAATTGAAAATGTTGCATTAGAAAAGCCAATAAGCTCAAGGCTTTAAGCCAATTTTAATGCAACAGAAGTTGACGATTTTTTACACCATAAAAAGAGGGAGAATTTCTTGGCCTCTTTTTATTTTTTAATATATTTTATATTAATCTACAATTCTACACCCTCTCAATGGTTAAATGATTATTTGCCCTCCTATGCAGGAATTGTTTATTTAATAGAGAAAGCTTAACTAAAAATTAAAAGAAAGTGGTGCTAGTGTGAATAACATTAACCCATCATCACTCTTCCTTAAAATGCCAGAGATACAAATACCTGAAATAAAAAACCCAAATCATGCAAGCGAGTTTTATGAAAGATTAGTAAAAATGATAAATCAATTTGATGATGATCTGGATCAGGAGCACGAGGTTGGAATGAGATTAGTATCCTTTGGCCAAGCTGTTACTTTTCATGTAACTGACTTAGGATATTATAACCCAAGCCTAATTAGATTTTACGGTACTTTAGAAGACGGTTCCCCAGTGGAATTAATACAGCATGTTTCGCAAATCAGTTTTTTATTAATGGCAGTAAAGCGACTGGATCCAAGCAAACCAAAACCCAAAATTGGATTCACTAACGAAGATGATGAAGAATAGAGGAGGTGGATAATTTTGAGAGTTAAGATTTTTTCCGGACACGAACCACGCCAGATAGAAAAAGAATTAAATGATTTTATTCAAGGCAAAAAAGTTATTGATATTAAGCAAAGTGAATCACTAACTTTTAATCCCACCAATGAAACACCGCTTTGGAGCATTACATGTACTGTTCTATACGAAGAATAAGGGCCTTTTATAGGCTCTTTTTTATTTACCGACAAAACCGACAAAACCGACGTAAATTTCCATAACTTTTAACCATATCCTCTATATGAGAGAGAGTTACGGAAAAACGTGTCAATTGTGTCGGTTTTGTCGATAGCTTATTATTTTTAACGTTATCCAAGGATTAACTTAGTCAGGCTTTTCTATTTGTAGTTTATTAAAGGGATTATGCCTATAACTAATTCCAGAGGCTTAGAAAGGATTCTAGAGGCAGGTTGTATAAGTAATGACTAATTAGTTGCAGGAAAGGATTGTTTTCATGAAAATAGATGTTGATAAGTCTTCTAAGGAACTCAATAAAATTATTAACGAAAAAAATTTAGAGGCGTATAAGGAATTTGTAAATTACACATTGTGCGCTCCAGTTGAACAAGAACTAGCATTGGTTGATTTTGAATGCTTATGTTTAGATATTAAGGATCCAGTCGAGTTCCTAGAATTTAAAATGAAAAAATATCTAGATATAGCCAATAAATATAATCTAGATATTAAATCATTAAGCGATCAATTCAAAAATCAAATATCAAATAAACCAATCTAACAGAATAACCATTCTGTTAGATTGGTTTATTATACTGGCTCAAAAGCTTATAGAATAAGGAATAAAAAAGAAAAGAAAAACTTGAAAAAGAATATAATTATTACAAATCTAACATATTGTATATTGGCGTTATATTAAGTATTATTTATAGGTATTGTGTATAAAAAGAAGCCTTAATTATTAAGGCTTCTTTCTTCTTCTATAAGCTGCTTGTCGGCATGCAGCTGTGCAATATTCCTGTCTTTTGACCGGCTCAAAGGGAAGTCCGCAAATGGGACATAAACTTACTTCCTGGTTATCAGTAATTAATCGTAAAAGGTCATAATAGATAACTGCTAATAGAGACTGTGTTTTATGCACCTCTGATATACGAAAACCTATATTTGACTTATTTGTAAATATAATGTCAGAAAAACTTATGGTCATCCCGCCTTCTAAAGCATTTTCTATTGATTTAGCGAGAACCCATGCCGATACTCCTTCATCAAAATTAAATGCTTCTTTGAAATCTTCTTCGTCACAAGTCAATAAACAGTGTGTAGACCATGGCAATTCAGGATCCTCTTTCTCATAATCTCCTTTCCAGTAGATCCACACCCGATCTTCAATATAATGAAACTCCAATAAATTACCCTCAATTTCCGATTCTTCATATCCTTTTCTTCTTTTGCAAATTGCTTTATATAAAGACATAAGCTTTCTTACCTTATTTATTTCCTCAAACCACAATTCTAATGGTTCAAATGCGCTTCTCCCATACGTTCTGTAAAATTCATTATTGTATTTTTCCTCAACCCTACCTAATAGACCATATTTTTGCGCAAATTTTTCAATATCGCTAGCCGTTTTTAAATTTGCAAACAAAGCTGCTAAACCATTGGTAGTGATAGGTAATTCTAATAGTTTAAAATTTACGACCAGGCCTTGTTTACGTTCTTTCAGATACTCTACTAAATCAGGAATTTTATTACTTTTACACTGCATTTTTATTAGATTATATGTAGGGTAATCTATGGAATCTCCTACCTTGATTAAATTGGCTGAGAATCGATAATATGGAGCGAATTTTAACATTAAATTTTACTCCTTTGTTGCGAAATGTTATGAAATGGCACTTATTTTTTTATCCATTTCTCAACACAGATTATACAATAAAGAACGATAAAGAACAATATGAAACCAAAAAAAAGGAGGGGATGAAAATGAAAGATCCATTTTATGAATCTGTTGTCGTTCCAGCAAACCCTATTGAGTTACCTCCGATCCTAACAGTAAAGCATATAGGTAAATTCTTAGGCATTCATAAAAATGGGGCATATAGCCTTGTAAGGAGATCCGACTTTCCTTCGATTACAATCGGAAGAAAAATCATAATTTATAGAGATGCCTTTATTCGCTGGTTAGAGGAAGAATCCACTAGGCCTTTTGAGAAGAAAAAAACGGGGTAATTCAATAAGCTGACAAAAAGAAAAATCCGGCTGGCGACCGGAGGAGCTGAGGTGAGAGCTTTGTATGTCTAATTCAAGTATATCACAAAGGCCAATAGATAAGGTACTGGGATCACTAAGGGGAGTAAAACCATCCGGTAATAATAAATGGCAATCGTTATGCCCTTCGCATAGTGACAAAGAGGCTAGCCTTTCCATATCAGTCGCTCAAGATGATAAGGTTATTTTACATTGTCATGCCGGATGTGATTTCAATGAAGTAGTCAGAGCAATGGGACTGGAACCCAAGGACCTGTTTCTACCTAAAGAAATGCCCTCTAAACCAGAAAAACAGAAGAAGAAGGTTGTAAAAACTTACGATTATGAAGATGAAAATCTAAACCTAGTTTTCCAAGTTTGCCGTACATATCCCAAAGGCTTTTATCAGAGAAGGCCTGATGGCCAAGGTGGATGGATTAATAATTTAAAAGAAACAAGAACTGTTTTATACCGGTTGACCAGGATCCTAAAATATAAAGATCGCCATCCCGTCTACATAGTTGAGGGAGAAAAGGATGCAGATAATCTAGAAGCATTAGGTTTAGTAGCAACTACTTCTCCAATGGGTGCAGGGAAGTGGAAGCAGTATTATAACGATTGGCTCATCGATGCAGATGTCATTATTATTCCAGATAACGATACTCCCGGGAAAAAACATGCGGCAGAAATAGCAGATAAGCTCCATTTTCAAGGAAAAGGAGCTAAAAGCGTTAAGGTTGTGGAGCTCCCAGGGCTTCCGGAAAAAAATGATATATCTGACTGGCTATTCATCAACAACAATAATAAGGACAAGCTAATAGAGACAGTGACCAATACACCAGACTGGAAAGAAATACGCCTAGAATATAATTCAAGGCTATCATCAGAAATCAAAAAAGACCTAGTGCCAGCTCCTGAAGGAAAAGGCGAAAAATTAATTATTGGTAACCCCTTTGGGATGAGTGACCTTGGTAATGCAGAGAGGCTAGTAAGATTAGAGGGGCATAATTTACGGTATTGTTCCACTTTGAAAAAATGGTATTACTGGGATGAACATCGTTGGAAACAAGATGATACCGGTATAGTTATTCGTAAAACAAAACAAACCATAAGATCAATATACAAAGAAGCTTCGGAGATTATTGATGATGATACACGTAAAGCTTTAACAAAGTTCGCTCTTAAATCTGAAAGCGTTAATAGGATAGAGGCTGCCATTAAGCTAGCTCAAAGTGAACCCGGTATTCCCATTACAATTAACCAGTTAGATGCTGACTCATGGAAACTAAATGTCCTTAATGGAACCATTAACCTAATGACTGGTGAACTTGAACCTGACAAACGAGAAGATTTAATGACAAAGATGGCTCCTATTGAGTATAAGGGGTTGGATATGCGACTTGAACTATGGGACAAGTTTCTGGAAAGAATTTTACCTGATAAAGAACTAAGAGAGTTTGTTCAGAGAGCTGCAGGATACTCAATAACAGGATTGGCTAGTGAAGAAAAGCTGTTTTTTGCATGGGGCCCACCGGCTACAGGTAAGAGTACATTCCTTAATACCTTATCAGCTGTTTTGGGTGACTACGCAGCGACATCTGATTTTGAAACATTCTTGGCACGGGACCGTTCCAACGGTGGTCCCCGAAATGATATAGCGAGACTAGCTAACAAAAGATTCGTCCAATCTCTCGAGGTAGACGAAGGCAAAAAGCTGGCAGAGGGACTGGTAAAATCTTTGACCGGTGGCGATGTTATAACAGCTCGTTTTCTTTATGGAGAATCTTTTGAATTTCTACCTACATTTAAGCTTTGGCTTTCAGCAAACAGCAGACCCAGGGTAAGAGAAGATGATGCTGCAATGTGGCGCAGGATTCTACAACTTCCTTTTGATCAGCAAATACCTGAAGCAGAAAGGGATCCGCAACTAAAACTAACTTTAAGAAATACAGAAATATCAGGACCTGCAATAATGGCTTGGTTAGTAAAAGGTTGTTTAGAGTGGCAAAGAAAAGGATTGGCCATCCCAGAAATAGTTAAGCAAACTACTGAAGATTATCGTCAGGAAATGGATCCTCTCAAAGATTTTATTGAAGAAGAATGCCGCATTCATCCTTTGGTTAGGGTTAAAGTTGCAGAGTTATATAAAGCTTATGAAGCATGGTGCCATGAAAATGGGGAGAAATACCCGTTAAGCAGAAAAGGATTTAAAAAGAAATTAGAAGCCAGAGGGATGCAACAAATTAGAGATAACCACCGAAAATGGCAAGGAATTGGCTTGTTGGATGATAAGCAGCAAACTTATTCTGGAGGATTACCCGTGGTATATGCTGATGATGATCCATATTAAACCTAAAATATTATATTCAAGAATGGGAGTTGGACTTCATGGTTAAACCAAATTACAAATATAAATCCAAGGCTACACCATTAGGCAGTTCAGGCAAAACTCTTGTTATGTTCAACGAAGCACATATTGAAGATGCATTGGGAGAAAACATTTTGCCCCATGTAAATTTAACTATTATATCAGCAAACAAGAAAATTGAGCTGCAACGTAAAGAAATTATTGATTTAAAAAACTTTCTTGAAAGCTTTCAGGTTATTGAAGTGCCAGATAAGAACACTTTTGAGGAATAGTTTTTGAAGTAAATGAAGGAAAAAGGATAGAGAAATGTGCCTAAAATTAAGAACATTGAAAATTGGAGGCTGAAATCATGGAGAGTTTGAAAACCAAAACAATAACGTTACCGTCCGGCATAACCTTGGAGATACAAAAGGTTGATGCATTCGATATTGCAAAAGCAGCCGGCATTCTCCCAGATAATTTTTCATTAGCTAATCTGGAAGAAGAAGCTCAAAAAATGTCCTTTGGGGAAAAAGTAGTAACGCTGGGAGAACTCAATAAGAGTTTAGAATTAAATCTTGAAAAATTTAACGAGGATCCTGCATCCGAGATAAGGACAAAGAATTTGCTCTTAATAATGAGTGTAGTAAATCCATTCGTAGTTTTAAAAGAAGAATGGGAGACCGAGGAAGGCGAGATGTCCGTAAATCAACTTTCAGAAGAAGATATTAATTATGCACTTGCTGAAATTATTAATTTTAGTCAAATAAAAATTATAAATCAAGGAGGAGAATAATTATGAAAGTTACCAGTCCACAGGAAATAAAAAACAAAAAGAGGTACAAGTTGCATCAGTTACCCTCAGGAATCGTTGTTGAAATTAGCAAAATCGACCCAATGGAGCTTTTAAAAGCTGCCAACGTAGTTCCGGATGATTTCAAGTTTCCACAAACAGAAGAGCTCCAAGGCCTAGCAGCTGAAGAAAAGAATGTTATTCTTTCAGGTTTTGAGGAAATTTTTAATAAAGGTCTACAAAATCTTCAGAAGGATGGGAAAACGCAAATCAAAGCAACTGAATTTCTAATTACTAATGGAGTTAATAACCCAAAGGTAACCTTTAAACCATTGGAGGAAGTAGGGGATGAGGAGGTTCATGTCTCTGATTTTGGCGATGAATTGGACATCCTTGTGGAAGCAATAATTGAATTTAGTGGCTTGTCAGATGGGAAGGCCTTAGAGAACCTGAAAGGGTGATGTAAATGTCTAAGAACATTATTGAGATTATCCTCCAGGCTAAAGATAAAGCGACAGCTGTAGTTAAAGAGTCAGAAAAGGGAATAAAAAAATA
>JUEG02000817.1_pt1 | contig 29350 bp, 28 predicted proteins | sample 432341 | NCBI WGS metagenome assembly JUEG02 (sample SAMN02953476, study PRJNA257561) | rock porewater metagenome | biome: terrestrial; feature: Opalinus Clay rock; material: porewater; isolation source: Opalinus Clay rock BIC-A1 borehole | place: Switzerland: Mt Terri URL, St-Ursanne ... | reverse complement strand
GCTTTATCTCCCTTGGCAAAAACTAAAACTTTTCTTGTTTTACCTGTACCATGAGGTAGTACTATGGCACCTCTAACCTGTTGGTCAGCATGTCTTGAGTCAACGCCCAATTTAATATGGATTTCAACAGTTTCATCAAACTTTGCTTTTGAAATCTTTCCTACTAAATCAAAGGCTGCAGCCGGTTCATAAACACTAGCTCTATCTAATAATTTAATGCTTTCTTGATATTTTTTTCCTCGTTTTGGCATCTTTTTTTCCTCCCTAGTGGTTTTAACGGTTCTACGAGTACCTCCCACGCGATTTGCTTTTATATATAATTATTCTTCAACAACAATTCCCATGCTTCTGGCTGTACCTTTAACCATACTCATGGCAGCTTCTATGCTACCAGCATTTAAATCTGGCATTTTTAGCTCAGCTATTTCCTTTACCTTATCTATGGAAACTTTGGCAACCTTAGTCTTATTCGGGGTACCTGAACCACTCTCAATATTTGCAGCTTTCTTTAAAAGAACTGCAGCAGGTGGAGTTTTAGTTATAAAGGTAAAAGATCTATCCTGATAAACTGTTATTACTACTGGTATGATTAAACCAGCTTGATCTGCAGTTCTAGCATTAAATTCTTTGCAAAATTGCATTATATTAACACCTTGCTGTCCTAAAGCTGGACCAACTGGTGGTGCTGGAGTAGCTTTTCCTGCAGGAATTTGTAATTTTACTAGTCCTGTGACTTTTTTAGCCATGTTTACACCTCCTCATCATTGTATATTACCTATTGCTATACTTGTCTATTTGTTATATTAAAAGCATTATTGCTTTTTAACTAAGTTTAATGCAAATATAAGGTATATTATAGTTTTTCTACCTGACCAAAATCTAGTTCTACTGGAGTCTCTCGTCCGAACATGGAAATCAAAACTTTTAGGATATGTTTCTCAATATTTATGCCCTTAATTGTACCAATAAAGCTTTCGAATGGACCTGAAATAACTTTCACGGTATCACCGACCGCCATATCAATATGAACAACTGGGGCTTCAATACCCATGTTCTTGACCTCTTCATCACTTAGAGGGATAGGCTTAGAACCCGGACCGACGAAACCAGTAACACCTCTTGTGTTTCTGATTACATACCAAGTCTCATCATTCATAACCATATTTACAATGACATACCCAGGAAATATTTTCTTTTGTTTTACCTTTTTTTTGCCGTTCTTAATTTCGACGACTTCTTCCGTGGGTACCACAACTTCATGGATAGCGTCTTCCATTCCTCTATTCTCAACAAGTTTCTCAATATTTGCTTTTACTTTGTTTTCATGCCCGGAATAGGTATGGACTACATACCATTTAGTCTTTTCTGTCATAATACAGAGTAGCTATCCCGCAGGTATAGCATACTCTTCCCTCCCCTACTATTTAATGATAAACTGAAGAACTTTTCCGAAAACTACATCTGCCAACCAAATGCCTATAGCAGCTAATCCGCTAAAAACTAGTACAACAGCAGTATAGGTCACTATATCCTTTTGACTGGGCCAGTTTACCTTTTTCAATTCAGCTCTAACGTTTTTAAAGAATTTTCCCATGTTTTTCGTTTTGCTAAGATTTTCTGTATTCGTTTGTGTCGCCATCAATAATTTCACATCCTTATATGTTAATTATATAAACATACATTGTTTGAAATAGGACTATTTCGTTTCTTTGTGGGATGTATGTGTTTTACAGAACTTACAATGTTTCTTAAGCTCAATTCTGTCTGGATCATTTTTTTTGTTTTTCATTGTATGGTAGTTTCTTTGTTTGCATTCTGTACATGCCAGAGTTATTTTCACCCTCATTCTTTACACCTCCTAAAACCTATGTGCAATCTCTATTAACTCGCAAATCAACGCAAATATCTCATTATGACACCGTTACTTATTAAAGCTATCATAATTTTTTATTAATGTCAATACGCTTTTTAAACCGAGAGTATTCAACTAAGCACATTTATCATTGGATAAATATAGAGAAAAAAAGTACAAGTATAATCTTTTTTTCTCTATATTTATCCAATTTTCTACCACATACTTCGGTTTATTATGGCCAATTTTTCAAATATTATAACAAAAAAACATTGTTGTATGTTGAATGTTGAAATTAAAGAGCAAAGAGATGTTGAAGGTTGTATGTTGAAGGTTGTATATTGAATGTTGAATGCTCTTTGTGATCGTCTCTAGAGTACAAACCCTGAAGATAGACCCTAAAACATACAACCTTCAACTTTCAACATCCAACACTCTTTTGTATTTAATTTAAAAAGACTAGGCTTGGGTTTCAAACCTAGTCCTGACTTTCTATTATCTATTACTTAATGATGCTCGCAACAACACCTGCTCCAACTGTTCTTCCACCTTCACGAATAGCAAATCTTAATCCTTCTTCTACTGCGATAGATGTGATTAGTTCGATTTCCATTTGAATGTTGTCTCCAGGCATACACATTTCTACTCCCTCTGGTAATGAGATAGATCCTGTTACGTCTGTTGTTCTAAAGTAGAACTGTGGTCTATATCCGTTAAAGAATGGTGTATGTCTTCCACCCTCTTCTTTCTTTAGTACGTATACTTCTGATTTGAATTTTGTGTGGGGCTTGATTGATCCTGGCTTCGCTAGTACTTGGCCTCTTTCAATATCGTCTCTTTGTACCCCTCTTAGTAATGCTCCGATGTTGTCTCCTGCTTGTGCTTGGTCAAGTAGTTTCCTGAACATTTCTACGCCTGTTACTACAACTTTTCTTGGTGCTTCAGATAGTCCTACGATTTCTACTTCGTCCTGTACTTTTACTACTCCTCTTTCTACTCTTCCTGTTGCTACTGTTCCTCTTCCTGTAATGGAGAATACGTCCTCTACTGGCATTAGGAATGGCTTGTCTGTTTCTCTTACTGGATCAGGAATAAATGAGTCTACTGCTTCAAATAGTTCTACGATTTTGTCTCCCCATGGTCCATCAGGGTTGTTTAGTGCTTCTAAGGCTGATCCTCTGATAATTGGTGTGTCATCCCCTGGGAATTCATACATGTCTAGTAGCTCTCTAACTTCCATTTCTACTAAGTCTAGTAATTCTTCATCATCTACCATGTCACACTTGTTAAGAAATACTACGATATATGGTACGCCTACCTGCCTTGATAGTAGTATATGTTCTCTTGTTTGCGGCATAGGTCCATCTGTTGCTGCCACTACTAGGATCGCTCCATCCATTTGCGCTGCTCCCGTAATCATGTTCTTTACGTAGTCAGCATGACCTGGACAGTCTACATGGGCATAGTGTCTGTTTGGTGATTCGTACTCAACGTGGGCTGTTGAGATTGTGATTCCTCTTTCTTTTTCTTCTGGTGCTTTGTCTATTTGGTCAAATGCTACTGCTGATCCTGTTCCGAATTTTTTGTTAAGTGTTAGTGTTATAGCTGCTGTTAATGTTGTTTTACCATGGTCTACGTGACCTATTGTTCCAATATTTACGTGGGGCTTATTTCTTTCAAATTTAGCTTTTCCCATTCTTTTCTCCTCCTTACTTTGGTTTCAATGCTATTTATTATTTTGTTTTACTTAGTAAACTCATCCGGGTGTATCCGTATGTATTTAGTTTATAAATGGAGCCCATGAGCGGATTCGAACCGCCGATCTCCGCCTTACCAAGGCGACGCTCTAGCCTTCTGAGCCACATGGGCATTCACTGTTATTTATTTTACTATTAACACTCTTTAAAGTCAATGCTTTTAGAAGGGTTTTTTCATTTCCAAGTTTTAGTTCCCTCTAACCTCGAGATATCTCTCTAGCTTCCTTTTTACTCTCTGCAGGGCATTATCTATGGATTTAACATGTCTTTCAAGGTCTACTGATATCTCTTGATAGGATTTACCTTGGAGATATGACATCAACACCTTCCATTCCAGATCGCTTAAAATCTCGCCAATCTTAGACTCTATATGCCCAAGCTCTTCTCTAGAAATAATCAATTCCTCAGGGTCCGAGATTTTGGCACCTGATAGTACGTCTAATAATGTTCTATCTGATTCTTCGTCGTATATGGGTTTGTTTAAGGAAACATAGGAATTAAGCGGAATATGCTTTTGCCTTGTGGCAGTCTTGATAGCCGTTATTATTTGTCGAGTAATGCATAGTTCAGCAAATGCTCTAAATGATGAAAGCTTGTCCGATCTGAAATCTCGGATTGCCTTAAAAAGACCTATCATTCCTTCTTGTATGATATCCTCTCGATCTGCTCCTATTAGAAAATAGGATCTAGCTTTTGCCCTAACAAAATTTTTGTACTTTTTAATCAAATATTCTTGGGCCATCGAGTCACCATTTCTAGCTTCTTCAACAACATCCTCGTCAATCATTGGCTCCATGGTATCTAATATCTCTTTCTGAACAACCACTCCCACAACATCGCCTCCAGCACTTTTTTTTTGTGCTTCAAGGTTCATCCTATGGTAATAAAAACCCTAAGATATGTACCTCAGCATAAAAAACTGTCCAATATATATTATACCTTAGTTGTCATAATGTAGTCAAGCTGATTCATTGATTCTTTCGCCATTTTTCAAGGATTTGAGCTGTTTCAACACTTATTCTTTCGCTTAAAGTAGAGCGAACATCATTGGCTTCTTCTGTTTTTTTACGTATATTCTTCTTTATTGTTTGAAGTTCAATCTTTAATTCTCTAGCCGATATTCTCGTGGCGCCACTGCCCAATACCACCTGTTGTTCAGCCCAATCTGAAGTGGCAACCCTAACCTTGTTTTTTCTATTCTTAGCTAATTCATCTACTTTTTTCTCAATGTATGTATCTGCTGTTTGATATTCCTTAGTAAATATGACCTCAACACCCTTTATGTAATACTGCTTAGCATTACTGGATTTTACCATATGAGCATCAAATACCACAATAACAATCTCTCCAGTATAGGATTTATAGTCTACCAGTTGCTGTATCAAAATATTTCTAGCTTCTTCTAGATTTTCATTTCCAGCTAACTTTAAATCCGACCAATCATTTATTATATTGTAACCATCAATGATCAAGTAATGATTCAATGCACTTTCACCCTATTCTTTACTTTCTCTTTGTCTCATTACCTCATATATAATGATTGATGCTGCTACTGAAGCATTCAGTGATCCTACTTCCCCCTTCATAGGGATATTGACTAAGTAGTCGCACTTTTCTTTTATTAATCTTCCAATTCCCTTGCCTTCACTGCCAATAACCAGGGCAATATTTCCCATTAAATCCGCTTTATAATAAGTCTGTTCTCCTTCCATATCTGCTCCTATAACCCAGATCCCCTTGGCCTTCAGCCCTTCGATGGTCTGAGCGATATTGGAGACCTTTGCCACGGGTACATACTCCAATGCTCCTGCTGAAGTTTTAGCTACAACAGCAGTCAATCCCACCGATCTTCTCTTCGGTATAATAATACCGTGGGCACCTGCTGCATTGGCTGTACGTATAACCGATCCCAAATTATGAGGGTCCGTTATTTCATCAAGAATAATTAGGAATGGTGACTCACCTTTATCTTCTGCCTTTTTTAACATATCCTCTATATCAGCGTATTCATAGGCAGCCACGTATGCCAAAACCCCTTGATGGGCATGGGTTTCTGATAACTGTTCAATTTTTTGTCTTTCCACATATTGAATAGGAATTCCTTTTTCCTTAGCTATACCTATTATTTTTTGTATAGAACCCTGTTCAGCTCCCTTTGCAATAAGTATTTTATCGATCTCTCTTTCAGATCGCAAAGCCTCTAGCACAGGATTACGTCCCACTATTTTATCTGAATTTTCCATTAAGCTTTCTCACCTCACCTTTTGTTTATGCCCTTATTCTCCCCAGAATCAGACTATCTATAAGGGTACTTAATTTATAGATTGGCCTTAGATTAAAGGTTCTGAAACCTCGACCTTACTTCTATGGCTTTTCCGCAGGTCATAGATCCTTCTGGGCAAGGTTTTCCCAGACAATTAGGCCCACTTTTGTTAAATATACTGGGGGCAACCGCTCTAACACATCTCAGCATTTCAGTTGCCAGTTCCCTTATCTCCCATTGAGCCCGTTCGCAACATCTATGTTGGAAGAAGTTCATCAAAGATCTGGCATTCATGGTTAATACTATTTTTGTTTCACATGCATTTGGGAATACATAGCGGGCGTCCTCTATAGCTTTTTTTTCCGCAGCTAACCTAGCCTGTTTTTCAGATTTACCCTTTTTAACTCCTTCCTCCAAGTGTTTGACTATCAAAATATCAACCAATTCATTATAGCTTTTTTGGTCTCTTTCCATGGCTTCTACAAACATTTCTTTAGCCTCAGGAATTTCTTCTATGCTAGGAGGAATTATGTAGTCAAATTGTTCAAGTCTCACATATCTTTGGGATTGCTGAGAGTAAGAAGCGATTCTATGTCTCACCAATTGATGTGATAAAACACGACTTACATCTTCAACAGCAAAGGTGAAAGTTATATGCTCTATTGGGGATTCATGCCCTAACCCTATAAGTATTTGAATAAACTTGTCCGTGGCCTCATCAGTTAATCCCTCCATAAGCTTATTTGCTCCCACTGGGGAGTAGCAAAGTTTTGCAGCAGAAGCCACTATTTTTTCAGGTTCTGGTGTATGTTGTAGTAATATGACTTTCATCCCTAGTCCCTCCCAGTTCTACTCATATTCACTTTATTTATCGGCCTATGACCCAATCTCAACAGAAAATTCCTTATAAGGTACCACATATAGTATATATCCCCTGACCCTGGCCCTATATTGACCTTGAATTGTACCATTAATATAGGTGTTTTCGACCGGATCGTAATATATAATTTCAGATGTCCCCTTATCATTTATATTTTGTATTTTAACGACTTTAAATGAGGTAAGTCCAGTTTTATTTAATATACCTAACTCTTCCTCGCCATCTTGAATTCTTTTTTCCACAAAGGACTTGAACTTTATTTCGTCTGTTCTCGCAGGTGTAACCTCGTCAAGTATTAAAGACTTAACAACCATAATCCCTATGAGAAGGATTGTAACCATCACTAAAACCTTTTCTTTTCGCTCCACATTTATCACCTTTCCTAAGAAGGAGACCGATCTCCTCTTAAGCTATTTCTACAATTCTTCAACGATAAGGATCGCTTTATTGATAATACCTTCCAAACGTTTATTTTTCTTCATAAGATAAAGATAGCCTATTAGAGCTTCAAACCCTGTTGCATATTTATAATCCGTTAGGCTGGCATTTTTAGGAATTGAGCCTGATTTTTGGTTTCTTCCTCGCTTTACAATTGTCCACTCCTCTTCAGTTAGTTCAGTCTCCAAGGTATGTACAATACTTGCCTGGGCCCCAGCCTTTACAAATTTTGTGGATATTTTATGAAGTTCATTAACTGTACCTCCATATTTGTGTAAAATATAGTTCCTCACAAAAACCTCATAAACCACGTCCCCCATATAGGCTAATATCAGAGGATTTAAGAATTGAATTTGTTCAGGCGTCTTACTTTTAAGGTCGAATAATTCTAGAAAATCTTCCATACTATATTCTCATTCCTTCTATCAAGCTTTGATAAACTCGACTTTTTTTATATATGCATATTACCATAAACAAAGATAACTCACAAGGATATGTCATAACAAAGGGCTTACTATTATAATTTAGCAATTCTAACTCCTTGAGGAGTATCTTCAAGAATTATTCCTTTTTCTTTAAGCTCATCTCTGATTTTATCAGCCATGGCAAAGTTTTTTTCCTTTCTAGCCTTCTGCCTTTCTTCCAAAAGCTTCTCGATTTCTTCATCGATACTGTTCTCATTTGACTTTTTTAGTATGCCAAGTACATCTGTTAGCTCAAGAAGTAAGTCGCGACTTTTTTCAATCAATTCCTTAGACGAATCTGCGTTAATATTAAGATTTAGATCTTTAACAAGTTCAAACACTGAAGCTATGGCATCTGCCGTGTTGAAGTCTTCCTCCATGGCAGCTATGAACTTCTCCTTATATTTTAATAAAGAATCCCATAACAACATTTCTTCATCATTCATTTTAACGGACTTACTTCCCTCTAAAAGGTGCTGTATATTAATTTTTGCATTATACAACCTTTCAAGAGCATTTTTTGATTGCTCCATTAATTCTCTGCTGAAGTTTATAGGATTTTTATAATGGGCTGATAACAGGAAGAATCTAATGGTTTCTCCATCAAATTCCTTCAGTATATCCCTTACAGTAAAGAAGTTTCCTTTTGACTTTGACATTTTCTCATTGTTAATGGTTATATAACCGTTATGCATCCAATAACGGGCAAATACATTTCCGCTACAGGCCTCGCTTTGAGCTATTTCATTTTCATGATGTGGGAATATTAAATCCTGACCCCCAGCATGAATATCAATCGTTTCTCCCAGATACTTGGTTGACATCACAGAGCATTCTATATGCCAGCCCGGTCTCCCTGTACCCCAAGGACAATCCCACCCCTGCTCCCCAGGTTTTTGAGCTTTCCAAAGAGCAAAATCCATTGGATTCTTTTTACCTTCATTAATTTCAATCCTCGCTCCAGCTTCAAGGTCCTCTAGGTTTTGTTTAGAAAGTTTTCCATAATCATTGAACTTTGTAGTGTCATAATATACATCCCCATTGACTTCATAGGCATATCCCTTATCTATAAGTTTCTGGACATATTCAATAATTTCTTTAATATTCTCAGTAACTTTTGGATGAACATCAGCTTTAGTTACACCAAGAGCTTCAGCATCATGGTAATACTCTTGAATATACTTTTCACTGATAAAAGCAGGGCTCATTCCCTCTTCTTTGGCCTTAGCAATTATCTTATCGTCTATATCTGTAAAATTTTGTACATAGGTAACCTTATATCCCCTATATTCGAAGAACCTCCTGACAGTATCAAAAACCACAAAGGGTCTAGCATTACCTATATGAAAAAAATTATAAACTGTGGGGCCACACACATACATTTTGACTTCTCCTGGTACTAATGGTACAAATTCTTCCTTTTTTCTTGATAAAGTATTATATAGCTTCATTTATTTCCCTCCAATTTTATGATCTTATTTTCCATTTCTAGAATTCTCTTTCTTAAACATTCCAGTTCATCTGCCACTGGGTCAGGGAGTTTAACCTGATCTAAGTCGATCTCTGGATGATGCATATTTCTAAGCTTTCTATTCCCTTTCTTGACAATATGCCCCGGTACCCCAACCACCGTACAATCTGGAGGCACCTCTCTTAAAACCACAGAGCCTGAGCCAATTTTCGAATCATCCCCTACCTTGAAGGGGCCTAATATTTTAGCACCACTGCTTATAACCACATTATTTCCTATGGTAGGATGTCTTTTACCTTTTTCTTTCCCTGTACCTCCAAGAGTAGCCCCTTGGTAGATGGTTACATCATTACCAACCTCAGAAGTCTCGCCTATAACAACCCCCATCCCATGATCAATAAAGAGTCTTTTTCCTATTTTTGCCCCTGGGTGAATTTCGATACCCGTAAAAAATCGACTTATCTGAGAAATTACCCTTGCAAGTACAACAAAACCCTTTTTGTATAATGGATGTGCCAATCTGTGGCTGATAATACTATGAATCCCAGGATAACACAATAATACCTCCAGCCTATTTTTCGCTGCTGGATCCCTATCCAGTACCGCCTGAATATCTTCATCAATTTCTTGAAAAAACTTAAACATAATCCCCCTCCTTCTTTAAGACCGTTGCGCGTTACGAGTTACGAGTTAAACCTTAAAAGTGGCTGCTAGCCGCTAGCTTAAACATCTAACCTGGTTCTTGGTTCTTTTACTACGAACAACTTACAACGAACTACTAATACTTTTTTCTCTTTCCCTATGAGCTATAAGCTATAATCCAAAAATAAAAACCTTCCTCTCCATATAAAATATACAGAGACGAAGGTTGTTCGCGGTTCCACTCTGCTTAGGAATAGTATCCTCAGCTCATCAAGCTTTTATCGGTGCTTATCCGACTACTCCTACTTAAATTTCAGGTAGTTACTCCTAGGTGCATTTCAACTTCATTCACACTTAAGCTACTTTCAGCCTCTGGTAGCTTTCTCTGTCAGGTTCGTGAAGCTTACTCTCCTACTCAACATATTATTTATTTATTAAATTATTTTTTACATATTCTATGCGAGATAGTATCGTTTGTTTACCCAAAACTTTCATAATGAGAGGTAAATCTGGTCCATGAACGGCTCCTGTCAACACTACTCTAATAGGCATAAATAAATTCTTTCCTTTGTAACCAGTCTCCTTTTGAATAACTTTAAACACTTGTTTTCCAAAATCATCATCTATAGCTTCTGCTTTCAAGACTTTAGAGGCAAAAACCTCCATGAGATGTGGCAAATGTTCCATGGCAAGAATCTCTTCCGCCTCTTTATCTTCAGGCTCTATGGCCGTTATAAAAAATATATTCGCCTTCTCCTTAACTTCACCTACATAGGATAATCTGTCCTTTAAAACCGTCATCATATCAACTATCCAGTCATATCTTTCTTTACCATCAGTCTCAGTAATATAACCAGCATCAACTAGGTGGGGTATGGACAAGTCAGCCAGTATTTCAGAAGAGCTTTCTCTAATATAGTGGCCATTCATCCAGTTAAGCTTATCTAAGTCAAAAACTCCACCACTTTTAGATACTCTTTCTAAAGAGAATTTCTCTATTAGTTCTTCCATTGAAAACAGCTCTTGATTGTCCTCTGGGCTCCAACCTACCAATGCCAGATAATTGACTAATCCTTCTGGCAGATATCCTTTTTTTCTAAAATCCTCGGCTGCCACATCACCCTGCCTTTTGCTGAGCTTTTTCTTATCCTTATTAAGTATGTTAGGCAGGTGAACAAACTCAGGTGCTTTCCACCCAAAGGCCTCATATAAATAAACATGTTTCGGTGTGGATGGTACCCATTCTTCTCCCCGAATGACATGGGTTATTTCCATGAGATGGTCATCCACAACCACGGCAAAATGATATGTGGGGAATCCATCGGATTTCATCAATACTTGATCATCCACATCATTGGTATTCACAGTCACATGTCCTCTAACTACATCATGGAAATGGATATCATAATTTTCTGGAAGCTTTAATCGGATAACATAGGGTTCACCCTTTTCAGCTCTCTCTTCTGCCTCTTCCAGCGGAATACAACAACAAAAACCATCATATTTAGCAGTACAACCACATTCCTTTTGATTTTCCCTTACTGCATCTAACCTTTCTCTGGAACAGAAGCAATGGTAAGCGTGTCCATTTTCCAATAGTTGATTTATATACTTTTTATAAATATCTAATCTTTCCGACTGAATATAGGGTCCATATTCACCCTTCTGAATCAATTTACCCTTTTCAAGAACAGCACCTTCATCATGCTCTATACCTGCCCATGCCAAAGCTTGAATCATGTTCTCTATAGCACCCTCAACATATCTTGTTTGATCAGTATCCTCAATACGAAGAATATATTGACCACCCTGCTGTTTAGCATATAAATAATTATATAGTGCAGTTCTTAGACTTCCTATATGTACAAATCCCGTGGGACTCGGTGCAAATCTGACTCTAACTGTCATTCTCATACCCTCCTAAATACCCTTGCTAATACTTGTATAATATCCCATTTACACTTAGTTTATTATATATTAACTATTTTTCGTTATCAAGTTTATTTAAATATTACCATTTGTACAATATAATTTTCAAGTGGTTATCCTAGAATAACCACTTGAAAATTAATAGGCTTTAGCCACATACACCATATGTTTAGCTTCTCGGTCACAGAAGTGGCATTTTGACCCAAGATCCTCCTGTTCAAAGGGTATGCATCGGATAGAGGCGCTCGTTTCTGCTTTAATATTATCTTCGCATTCCCTCGTTCCACACCACATACCCTTGGCAAATCCAGGACTTTGCTCCATTTTACTCTTAAAGTCTTCAAAGTTTGAAATATAGTAGGTCTTGTCATCCCTGAGCTTTTTTGCCTTCTCCAACATGTTATTGTGAATATCGTCCAGTAGATCCTCAATTCTCTCTTTCAAGCCTTCCATTGGCATAGGTTGTTTTTCCAAAGTATCTCTTCTAAACACCATTACCTGGTTCTTTTCAATATCCTTAGGCCCTATCTCAATTCTTATAGGAACACCCTTCATTTCCCACTGATTAAACTTCCAGCCCGTGGAATAGTTTTCATTATCATCCATTTCTATACGTATATCGTCGCCAAGAGCTTTTTTCAGTTCATAGGCTTTATCTAAAACCCCTTCTTTATGCTGTGCAATAGGAATAATAACTACCTGTGATGGTGCTATTCTTGGAGGTAGAACAAGTCCTCTATTATCTCCATGAACCATTATAATTCCACCAATCAATCTAGTAGAAACACCCCAGGATGTATGGTAAGGATTTTCAACTTCTCCTGTTCTTCCAAGGAAGGTGATTTCAAAGGCCTTTGTAAAATGTTGGCCAAGATTATGGGATGTACCCGCTTGTAAAGCCTTACCATCATGCATTAATGCCTCCATAGTATAGGTAGCATAGGCTCCGGCAAATTTCTCCTTATCACTCTTTCTACCCGTAACTACGGGAATAGCCATAAGTTCCTCGGCAGTTTCCTTATATACATTTAGCATCTTCAGCGTTTCTTCCTGAGCTTCATCATAGGTTTCATGTAGAGTATGCCCTTCCTGCCACAAAAACTCTGAGGTTCTTAAGAAGGGTCTCGTTGACTTTTCCCATCTTACAACATTACACCATTGATTAAATAAATAAGGCAGTTCTCTATAGGATTTAAGCCATTTTGCATACATAGAACAGATTATGGTTTCAGAAGTAGGTCTCACACACAGTCTTTCTTGAAGCTCTTCTTGACCTCCGTGAGTTACCCATGCAACCTCTGGAGCAAAGCCCTCCACGTGTTCTGCTTCCTTTTGAAGTAGACTTTCTGGAATTAACAATGGAAAGTACATGTTCTTATGTCCTGTATCCTTAAACCTTTTATCCATGTATCTTTGGATATTTTCCCAGATGGCATAGCCATAGGACTTAATAACCATAAACCCTCTTACTGGCGAATAATCAACTAAATCCGTTTTCAATATAACATCGGTATACCATTGTGGAAAATCAACCTCCATAGGTGTTATATCTTCTACAAATTGCTTTTCTTTCTTTGCCATACTCTCTCTCCTTTCGATCTTATACCATATTTAAGGGGTATAAATAACAACTAAATAAAAAACCTTCCATCTCAATTTTTTAGAGACGAAAGGATCTATTTTTCGCGGTACCACTCTAGTTAATTCCAAAGGAATTCTCTTTATCAAGGTATAACGGCCCTGACCCGTAAGGACTTACATAGCTTCGGTCCCAAGCTCGGGAGCTGGTTCAAAAATAAATCACATACGGGGTCTTTCAGCCGAGAACCCCATTCTCTAAAAGGATCGTCTTTTTTACTATTCTCCTTCTTCGCTTTTCACTTCTGAAATTTTAAGTATATATTAACCTTTTATACATGTATTTGTCAACGCTCAATATAATATATTTTAAAGATTATACTATGGAATACAATTCTAAAGTGTTACTTTTACACAATCAGTCCTACTTTTTAATAATTGAGGCCACGGCATATGCCGCAATTCCCTCTCCAGTTCCTGTAAAGCCAAGACCCTCCGTGGTGGTAGCTTTAACATTAATACTTTCTATTTCAACATCAAGGGTATTAGCGATATTCGCTCTCATCAACTCTATATGGGGAGCCATTTTCGGTGCTTGGGCAACAATGGTACAATCAATATTATTTACCCGATAGCCCTTTTCTAGTAATTTTATAGAAACCTCACGAAGCAGCTTTAAACTCGACACCCCTTTATACCTTTCATCACTATCTGGAAAATGCTTACCTATATCACCTAAAGCAGCAGCTCCCAACAAAGCATCTTTTATAGCATGAAGCAGTACATCTGCATCAGAATGCCCTAGAAGACCCTTTGAAAAAGGAATATCTACACCGCCTATTATGAGTTTTCTATTCTCCACCAACCTATGTACATCATAGCCCATACCGATTCTAAACATTGATATATTCCTCCCCAAATACAATCTGTGTGCTACAGTCTTGGTTGCTTCTATAATATCATAATAACATTGCATTTATACTCTTTGCCATGTATTGAATCTAACTCTTTTGTTATATCTTTATTACTCAATTTTGTTACCTCAAGTACAATACGTCAAGACCAGCAATAGTGGAGTTACAAATACCCCTTACCCAGAATAGTCAAGGTCATACCACTACGTCCTGTCCCAACAGCAACTAGATCATTAAATTTCTCCACTACCTAGTTTTACCTTTTGGTGACAGGTAGGGTCTCTCCAGTTCCGAACTACACTTTTCATACATATCGATTCCTCTATACCGAGGGGTTTTTTGATGGTGCTCCAGTTTCTTTCCATCGTCCATGGTTTTCGTCTATATGCGCAAGGCTCAACTCCCATTTTACCTTCCTTTCGGAAGACCTTTTTTAACGATACGGCAGAATTCACTTCATGTTACGGTCTGCATGATTGCTCGCCGTGCTTTCGCAGGTGCTTTACCCTCTCGCTTAGCACCCTTCATTATTGTAATGCACCGAGATTGGCTGCTCAGCTCACTGACGATTACTGGGACGGGACTTTCACCGGCTAGTGTAGTCCAGCTTTGCTGGACGCACCACATATAATAAGGATGGTTATAAAAACCATCCTTTCTAACAGATATTGTAATCTTTCATTTTTCTATATAGGGTAGCTAAACTGATCCCTAAAGCTTGTGCTGCCATCTTTTTTTCTTCTACATTTGTTCCATATAGTTTTAAAGCATCTTCTATAAGTTGTTTTTCCATCTGTTGAATGGTTAAAATATTAAAGGATCTGGAAGATTGTTCCTTAGTTCGAATTATTTTTTGTGGCATACTATTCATTCTTATATATATACTCTTTTCCATATTTACGGCGTATTCCACCACATTTTCTAATTCTCTCACATTCCCTTTCCAATTATAATTTAACAAAACACTTTCCGCATTTGTTGAAAACCCTTGAATATTTTTATTAAGTTTCCTATTACATACTTTTAAAAAATGTCTCAGAAGAATTTTCACATCCCCTTGTCTTTCACTTAGGGGTGGAATGGAAATGGGAATAACATTTAGTCTATAGAATAAATCTTCTCTAAACTCCTTGGTTTCTACCATTTCTTCTAAATTTTTATTAGTAGCTGCTATGATTCTTACATCGATTGGTATGCTTTTTTGGCCACCAATTTTTTCTATTTTTCTCTCCTGCAATACCCGTAATAATTTTGATTGAAGGTGAAGGGGCATTTCTCCGATCTCATTTAAAAGAATAGTTCCCCCTTTAGCAAGTTGAAATTTCCCGAGCTTCCCTCCCTGTTTAGCCCCCGTAAAAGACCCTTCCTCATATCCAAACAATTCGCTTTCCAGCAAAGTATCGGGTATAGCAGCACAGTTAATGGCAATAAAGGGTTTATCTTTTCTATTGCTATAGCTATGGATTGCCCTGGCCAAGACTTCTTTACCCGTTCCACTTTGTCCTTGTATTAAAATAGTTGAGTGACTATTGGCTACTGTTTTAGCCTTATCCTTGGTTTGTTTAATTTGTAAACTGTCACCGATAATATCATCAAAACTGGTATAGAAATTATTTAACGAAATATCATTTACAACATTATACACATCTGACATTTTTTTAAATGTTAAAATAGCACCTATACTTTTATCTTGAAGCTTTATATTTTTTCCTGAAATTAGCATTTGTATTTTCCCATACCCCAAGTGGGGACGCTCCTTGCTTTCCTCAGCCCCTATTTAGTATTTTACTTACTCTCGATTCGCTTATTCCTCCGAAAAGTCCCCCATTTCTTTGAGTGTCAAGACTGAATTTTTCCTTATGTACCTGATCATTTCATCCCTTAGCTTTTTATTATCTATGCATTCATCCATATGTTATTCTGAGCGTAGCAAAGAATCTGAGTATTTAAGTGGCTTTAAAGATTCTTCATTTCACTTTACATTCAGAATGACACAAATCTGGGCTTTTTCAGTGGTTCGAATCGTCCCCTCGGTTATTGCGTCCTCTAAAAAATATTCCCACTTATTGGGATATAATGGTATAATGTATATGGTAATTACGTCTATATTTTCATAAAGAAAGGAGGTATTAGCTTACAACTTATGATTCTACTGTATAAAATTACTTTTATCACAGGTGTTTTGTATGCCATTGTATCTTTAGTGTTAGGGAATTTGTTTGATTCCTTAGACTTCGATATGGATGTTGAATTTGATTTTCCAGCATTAACCATTCTTCCAATAAAACCAATAACCATAGTTGCTTTTATTACAGTTTTTGGTGGAGTAGGAATCATGGCTTCTGCTAAAGGGGTTGTACCGGTATATACATTTATTATTTCTTTCGCCTCTGGATATATCATTTCTTTGTTAATTTACAGGTTTATTATGTTGCCCCTATTGAAAGCTCAAAACACTAGCGCATCTTCTCAAAAAGAATTAGTAGGTGTAACAGCAAAAGTAATCTCAACCATCGTTGAAAATGGCTTTGGACAAATTACCTATGTTAACAAGGGCAATACATACACTTCACCAGCTAAACACGCTGGAGGTAAATCTATCAAAACTAGCACAATGGTGGTTATCGTATCTATTAAAGAGAATGTGTTTTATGTGGAACCTAAAGAAGAGTTTTTTCAAGATATTTTCTTCGAAGACATTAAAAAATAGAAAGGAAGATATAAGATGACTTTAACTGATTTTGTTATTCCAGGGATAATTATTACGGTAATCTTAATTTTAATAGTGACCATATTAAGTATGTGGAGAAAAGTGCCACAGGACAAGGCTCTTATTGTAACAGGTTTGAAGAAAAGAGTCATATCCGGTGGTGGAGGATTTATTATACCGTTATTTGAACGTTCCGATATCATTTCACTTGAAAATATGAAGATTGTTGTACGTACTGAAGGCGCATTAACAGAGCAAGGTGTAGATATTATAGTAGATGGTGTAACCGTAATAAAAGTAAAATCCGATGAAGAATCAATCTATTCAGCAGTTGAACAATTCAATACCGGTAAGGAATCCGACACCATTGAATCTATTAAAGGAACTGCAAAGGATGTACTTGAAGGTAAACTTCGTGAAATTATTTCGAAAATGACTGTGGAAGAAATCTATAAGGACAGAGAAAAATTTGCTTCTCAGGTCCAAGAAGTTGCTGCACTGGACCTTGCCAGTATGGGCCTGGAAATTAAAGCATTTACAATAAGGGATATTTCAGATATTAATGGCTACCTAAATGCTCTTGGTAAGAAAAGAATATCTGAAGTTAAACGAGATGCAGACATTGCTGAGGCCAACGCCAAATCTGAGAAGGATATAAAAACTGCTGAAGCTGAAAAGCTTTCAAAAATAAGCACTGCAGTAGCCTATAAAGAAGGGGAAAAAGCCAGAATTGCAGCTGAGACAGAAATAGCAGAATTTAACAAAGACAAAGAGCTTAAGGTTCAGGCATATAGAAAGGACCAAGAAACTGAAAAGGCAAAAGCAGACCTTGCTTATATTATCGAGGAAAATACAGTCAAGCAGGAAGTTACTGAAACTGAGATGGCCGTTGAGCTTTTAAGAAAAAATAAAGCCATTGAAATCGCGGAGAAGGAAGCTCTCAGAAGAGAGAGAGAACTTGAAGCAAATGTTAAGAAGGAAGCTGAAGCTCAAAAATATAGACAAATTCAGGAGGCAGAGGCAAGGGCAAAAGCTACGATGTTGGATGCTGAGGCACATAAATTCAAAGTAATACAAGAAGCTGAAGCTAGAGCAAAAACTATTAAGCTGGAAGGTGAAGCTAAAGCCGAGGCCGTAAGAATCCAGGGTGAAGTAGAAGCAATGGTTATCAAGCAAAAAGGTATGGCTGAAGCTGAAGCAATGCTTGAAAAGGCTGAAGCCTTTAAGCAATATAATGAAGCAGCGGTAATTCAAATGCTTGTTGAAAAATTACCAGATATTGCCAAAAGTATCGCTGAACCCCTTAGTAAGACTGAAAAAATTGTTATTGTTGACAATGGTGGAGACGGCAAATCCAACGGAGCTTCTAGGGTATCTGGCTATGTAACAAGTATGATAGCTCAAGTTCCTGAGGCTGTAGAAGCTATTACTGGAATGAATATACTGGATTTATTAAAAAACAGAGCTAACGACAACAAAATTGAACTTTTACAAAGCACCTCAAATGAAAAAGTTGATAATAAATAATATTTCATTCATAAATTGAAATACTTTTAAATTGATACTCAAATAAAATTGCCTGTCAAACAGATTTTCGCTGGTTTGATAGGCAGTTTTATCAAATTTATTTTGCTTTTCTAGAAAACAGTCTTTATTTTATCTTTTGTTGAAATTCACGTAATTTCTTAATACCCTCTATACGTTTTTGTTTTATATTCTGTTGAATTGCCATTGCTTCATCAATACCACTATTGATGGTTTCCCAAGCATTTTCTAAAGTTTCTATCTCTAATATATTTATTTCGTATTGTTTTTCATAGGCTGCTATTTCTAGTATTGATTGCCTAAACATAGGAATCGTACTGATCAACGCTGAATTAATTTTTTTTATCAATTCATTATTACCTATTTGAATGTTTTCAATCTGATAAATTGTTTGTAGCACTGCAGTTTTTGATACTAGCAAGTCATGTATTCTCTGTTCGAGCATCCCGATGGAACAATACCCTTCTGTATTGTCAAAATGCTTTGTTTCATTTGTAGAATCCGGTGAATTATAATTTTCCTTTGATTTCAATTCATATGTCCAATTAGATAAAACTAATTTTCCAACTTGAATATTCAGCTCTAATTGTTGAAAACATTTGATATATTCTTCATACATTTCATTAAGTGTATGCTTGAAAGATCTTATCTCAGATTCGTATTGCTTAAGTCTAACATAAAATTTATCTATTTCATTTCCAATTTCACTATAATGTTTATATAATGGCTTGGCTGATCCAATAACTGTATTCATTAATTTATTGAATATATTACTCCTTTTATTGGAAAGGTAAATCTTATGATAATCTTTCAAAATATCATTTAACTGACCGAGTAAGACTTCAGAGTCACCTTCGGGTATATTTCCAATTATATTTAATAACATGTCAGATAATTTTGATATTTTCATTGCAGTATTCAATCCCATTTTAAGTATGGATTCAGGATTATATAGTTCTAAGCTATTAGCTGTTTTTATAAGTTCTTCAGGATTTTCCATTTCAGCAGCATATTTATCAATATCATAATCCATACCTTAACCCTCCTGTAAATTTTGGTACTGTCAAAAATTTTTATTTATCAAGCGAAGCGTATCAAGCGGGTATCAAGCGGGGACGGTCCTTGCTTTCCCTAAGCGTAAGCGTATCAAGCGGGAAGCGGGGACGGTCCTTGCTTTCCTTAACCTCTATTGAGTATTTTACTTACTCTCGATTCGCCAATTCCCCCGAAAATGCTACCTATCTCTTTGAGCGTCAAGACTGAATTTTTCCTTATATACCTTATCATTTCATCTCTTAGCTTTTTATTTTCTATGCATTCGTCCATTGTAATGTTTCTATCTATTAATACATGTTTAAGTTCTTCTCGTGCATTATCAATGGATTCTATAAATTTATTGTTCTCTTTTCGATCTTCTTGTGGGTCATTGTGAATATCTATCGCTTCTATTATTTCATCTGTCTGATTCACATATTTTATGTATTCTCTAACTGCTTTGGTAGATATATTCGAAATGCTATCAAGTATTTTACTAGTATCTATTAAATCAGATTTACGATTAACCCCGTAGTCAGAATAGCTGCTCCATATATACTTTTCTGGTTTTTTGACCATGCATGCCTTGACTGGATTATTATGAATATATTTACTTACCTGCAGCAAGTAACTATCCTCTAGAATCAGCTCACTTATGAAACGGTTTTGAAAAAAGTGACCACATCTTCTATATTTTCGATTGAAGTATAATACGTAGCTTACGTTAATGCTTTTTATAAGCTTTGATATATCATTTCCATTGTCATTAATTAGTAGGTGGACATGGTTATCCATCAAGCAGTACGCATACAGCAAAAAATTATATTTATTTTTCATTTTAATCAGTGTATCAATATAACGATTCTTGTCACTATCTGATAAAAATATGTTTTTCCTATCATTTCCCCTTTGAATTATATGATAGGTTGAAAATTCTCCTTTTACTCTTGCTTGTCTAGGCATGTCTATTCACCTCCACATACCCAGTTTATTCCATATTGTTCCTGCCGTCAACAAGGGAAAGCAAGGACCGTCCCAACTTTTAATACTCCTTTTACTCTTGCTTGTCTAGACATGTCTACTCACATCTACATACCCAGTTTATTCCGTATTACTCCTGCCGCCAACACAGGCAAGCAAGGACCGTCCCCACTTGCCTCCATTTTTATCTTTTCCGATGTAGTGAGTAAAACCTAGAAAATCAAATGAGTTGCTCTGTTTACATCCTTCCCCACCGTTTCCATCATCCTCCTTGTTCAGAGAGATGATTTTCGTCTTTTCGTCCGACACTTCAAGATTAAACTGCCCTAATCTTTCTTTTATCTGTGAGTAGAATTCTTTTACATCTTCTTCAACCTCAAAGTAGAATACCGAATCATCAGCGTATCTAACCATGTACGCCTTACTATCTATATTCCAGAAAAATGTAGTAGCTTAAAAAAGTATAATAAAAAGCAAAACCCGTGGTTCTCAACGTTAACATGAGAGCTACGGGTTTATTTTATCAGAAGGCTATTACTTCTGATAAGTGTGCGCAATTTAACGCTTACTTAGTTGTAACTTTTCCAATTAATTTTCTTCATCATAATTTGAGTAATATCAGAGTCTGCTATAACTCCATCCTTCAATGTCCTTATTCCTTTTCCTTTAACATATTTTTGTGTTCCTAAATCAATTGCCACATCTTTTGATAATCCAAACAACTTCATCTATATTTTCCTCGTCTTGCAAAGTAAACCTTTATTAAAAATTACTACAATAAATTGCTTATGATATTTCTTCTAACGCCTTTGCTATTATTTCTCTCTCATTGAAATACATAACATTTTCATCGATAATTTGACGCTGTTCATGACCTTTTCCTGTGATTATTATGGTATCGTGCTCCCTACTGTTTACAATTGCATATCTAATTGCTTCTGCTCTGTCAAGTATTTCAATATATGCTTTATTGCCCTTTTTAAACCCTTGCTTTATATCCGTCAAAATACTATTGGGATCTTCTGAACGACAATTATCTGTAGTAAGTACACATAAGTCACAATATTGTTCTGTTATCTCTCCCATCTTACTCCTTTTAGTATGATCTCTTTCTCCAACACATCCAAATATAATTATTTTTCTTCCTTTAGCAAATTTCGTAATTGTTCCTAGTATTTTTTCAAAACTATCAGGAGTATGGGCATAGTCAATAATTATATTTAGATTTTTATTTGTAGGAACGACTTCAAATCTTCCTGGTATACTAATGACAGCTTCTAAGCCTTCTTTTATATATTCCAAGTCTATACCCAACGCATAAGCACAGGCTGTTGCAGCCAAGCTATTATAAATATTATACATTCCTGGGATTTTTATTTTAATATTTATTTTTCGTTTAGGGGTATTAATCGTATATTCACTGTAGCCTTCATAAAGAGCAATGTCTTTAGCATTTACATCCGCATCATTATTAATTCCATAGGTTAGCAATCTAGGTCTATGGTCCTTTATTTCTTTAGCTAATCTATTCCCAAAATAATCATCTATATTTACAATATTAAAATCATTCGTATTATAAAATAACTGCTTTTTAACATCGTAATAATTTTCCATATTCCCATGAAAGTCTAAATGTTCATGAGTTAAATTTGTAAATATTCCTATATTGAAATCACAGTCATTGACTCTTGACAATTGTATAGAATGAGAAGAAACTTCCATAACGCAAGCGTCAACTTTTTCTTGAAGCATAACTTTAAACATCCCTTGTAGTTCTAAAGACTCAGGAGTTGTATGAGAGGAATAAAAGGACTTTCCATTAATGATTTTTTCTACAGTACCTATTAATGAGGTATTTCTTTTAGAAGCATCTAGAACTGATTTTACGAAGTAAGTAGTTGTTGTTTTACCATTAGTTCCAGTTACACCTATCAACTCTAAATTTTTAGAAGGATGTCCATAAAAAGAGGCTGATAAAATACTCAATGCTGCTCTTGTATCTTTTACTTTAATAACCGTAATCTCTTGTGTAACTTCTATATCTTTACTTATTACAATAGTATTTGCACCCTTTGAAATAGCATCCTTTATATACTCATGTCCATCCACCTTTAACCCTTCTATTGCTACAAAAATATAATTATCTTCGACTGAATTTGAGTTATATGCTATACCTCTAATACTTATTTTAATACTACCCTTTATATCTGCTGAATCAAGATGTTTTATAATATCTGCTAGTATCACTTTAGCTCTTCCCCTTTCGTTTCTATAACAACAATATCGCCCCCTTAATCTGATTCTCTAAGAACATCTGCTAAATTGGACTTTAATATTTTATTTATAGGTCCAATTCCAGCTATTATAGCTATAACTGTTGAAAATACCAACGTCAAAAATAAATAAATTATTGGGTTTTGAAAATCAATAGTGAAAAATCTATTCATCAAATACGTTAGCGCATATTGAAACGTTATTCCAATAATTACACCATATATAGTTCCTTTGATTCCATATATAATGCATTCAAGAAGTAAGTTCTTAAACAATTGTAGAGCATCCATGCCAAGTGACCTAAGCATGGCTATTTCGTGCTTTCTGTTAGAAAGATTCGTGGCAATTGTATTGAAAATATTTAAAGTGCATATTATGACAATAACTGCGATAAACCCATATATGAAAATATTCATTACTAGAATTATATCCCTAAGTTCTTTACTCCTTTGATAAGGACTATTTAATATAAATCCGTTGTATGCACCAAAGGAACTTTTAGCGGCTTTTTCTAGTTTTTCACTTGAATTCTCTGCCATGCCTTCCTTTACTTTGATTGCTACATTTCCAGTAGTATACAAGCTATCTTCTGGATTTTCAAGAGTGGATAAATACTGTGCAATATTTTCTTCTGGTACAACAATATATCCCTTACTTCGGCTTTCTGCAAACCAAGGAGTCTCGCTTAATTCTCCAGCAACAATTACTTTTCTGATATCAGTTAGGTTATCTTTGTAGATTCTTCCAATAGACAATTCATCGCCTATTTGAAATTTGCCAAACTCTATAATACTCATACTACCATTTTTCCTAAGGGTTTCTATCTGACTGATTAAGACCGCATTGCTTTTTATTAAATGATCATAATTAGGTACAGTTCTTTTAAATTTCAATGTTTCGTAGTTTCTTCTACTTACTGGTATAACATCAATATCTTTTAAATTATTACCTAGTTTTGTATATTTAGTATCATAAATATACGGAGTATCTATCATAAAATACTTCCTAAAGGTATCTTCATAATTATCAGGTGTTTTATTTCTAGGTACATCCAGCATAAATCTTAGAGGATATACTGGCTGAATATGTTCGATTTCGTTGTACTTTTCTAATTCATTTACAATATCAATATAGGAATTTTCGCTTTTTTGTGAATGATGATTAGAATTAAAGAAAAACTCCGCACTATATCCTCCTGCATAATTTTGCAAGGAATAACTTAATCCCATGGATAAGCCTACTACTGAAACAAATAGTACCACGCTTATTATTATAGACATTAATGTTGCTCTATAACGCCCTTTGTGTCTTGTAATATTTCTAGAAGCTAATGACCATGAAAACCCAAATATTGACTCACTTATTCTCCAAAGCCTATTAGTTCTATTATTACAGTCATCAAATCCAATATTACCCCTGACCGCTTCTACTGGTGATATTTCACTTGCTTTTTTAGCTGGTAGCCATGCCGAAATAACTATAGTTATTAAACTTGCAGCCATGGCAACTATAATTGGCCAATAAGACGTTACCCATCTCAAGTTAGTTAGCATATCAAGCTCAATACCCCTTACAATAAAAATAATAAACTGCATAGAAAGAAGTGCTACTAAAATGCCAAAAGGTTGAGCTATAGCCCAAATAACTATACCTTCTGCAAGAACAATATTACTAATTTGTTTCTTTGTTGCACCAATACAACGTAAAATACCAAACTGGGTAATTTTTCCAGAGTATGATAAAGCAAAGGAATTTTTAATAACCATAGTCATTGCAATCATAATAATTGCACACAGACTGCTAAATACCATCAAGAACATAAATCGTATATTATCATTTCCCTGACCTATCCATCTTAAAAAACCATCATGAGCATCATAATATGCATAATCATTAAATTTTAAATCCTCCATAATTTGAGTAATACTATTCTTATAATTTGCAACGGGCTTTACTTTAATGTATATGCTGTAAGCATGATCTCCTGATGGATTTATTGTAAGCGCTTCTGATACATTTGGTATACTGCTAAACCTAAATCGTTCGTATATACCAACAATTGTAAATGTCCTCATTCCTGATCTATTAAATTTGAAATCTGTATATTCATCATCTACTGACTCAAATCCTGTTCCAATATCAAAGGTGATTTCTCTACCTAAAGGGCTGCTGTCCTTCCAAAAGGATGCGGACCCATTAGAAATAATAAGTTCATTTTCATTTTCTGGCATCCTTCCTTCAATAATTTTATTTCCGTATGGAAACATAGAAAGTGCCGTACTATCATATTCTTTTAAGTTATAATAATTATAGTCATTTGAAGTTGCCTCATTCTCACTTTTTCCTTCTATTAACCCTACCTTTAAGTAGCTATCTTCTGCCGTAACTCCAGCTTTTTCTACAAGTAGGTTATCTGAAGCTTTCAAGGCAGTTTCTAAAGGAATTTTATTATTGCTATCGGCAGGAGTATATATTCTATAATGCCAATCTCCCCTTGTTTCTATATGCGTTTCCTTAACCATATTTTGAAAACTTGTTATCAGTATGCCTGTTGAAGCAAATAACGCTACCGCAATTATTACACTAAAAACTGTTAGGAAATTTCTTTTTTTCTGAGATTTTAAATATCTAAAAGCAAGGTTTAGTGAAGTATTCATTATCTGTTCTCTCCCCTTACCCTGCCATCTTCCATGAAAATAGTGCGGTCTGCTTGGGCTGCAATTGAAGGATCATGAGTAATTAAAATTAGTGTCTGACCATATTTTCTAACTGCAAATTTAAACAGAGATATTATTTCTCTTGAATTTTTAGTATCAAGACTGCCTGTTGGTTCATCCGCCAGTATTATAGCAGGTCTGTTTATCATTGCTCTCCCAATAGCAATACGCTGTTGCTGCCCTCCAGAAAGCTGATTGGGGAAATGCTTTCTACGATCACTTAATCCAAGAGTTTCAATTATCTCTTCTAAATACTCTTTCTCCACATCTCTTCCATCAAGCTTTAAAGGTACTGTTATATTTTCTTCTGCTGTTAGGACAGGTATTAAATTATAAAACTGAAAAACAAACCCTATTTTTCGTCTACGAAATACAGCCAACTCCTTGTCTTTAGCATTAAAAACATCTGTTCCATCTATAATAACTTTTCCACTTGTAGGTGTATCTACCGCACCTAACATATGTAACAGAGTTGATTTTCCACTACCCGAAGACCCAGTTATAGCTACAAATTCACCTTTATCTATTGTAATACTCACACCTCTAAGTGCATCTACCGCTGTTTCACCTTTGCCATAAATTTTGCATAAATCCTGGGTTTCAATAAAGCTCATGTTTCTTCCTCCTTAAGTATTATGTACTAATTATCTAATACTTATCTTTATTTTTAGTGAATATAATCTTAAGGTTTCTTAAGAAAAGTAATAACAAATTCAGTGCCTGTGCCTAGCGCACTATTCACATATATATCAGCATCATTCTTCGCTAAAATTTCTTTGGCTAATTCTAACCCAATTCCTGCACTACTCGTTTTTTGACCTTCACCATGATAAAACCGTTTAAAAATATAAGGTAAATCTTCCTTTCTTATTCCGTTTCCATTATCTTTAATTCTAACTTCTATAGTCATTGGCGTTTCTTCTGAAGTTAATTTTACAAAACCACCCTTTTCAGTATGCTCTAAGGCATTTTTAATAATGTTGCCAAAGGCTTCTGCCACCCATTGACTGTCATGTAGTAATATTATTTCATTAGCAATTTCAACAATAAGTGCTATATTTTTTTTCTTTGCAAGAGCCCAAAATGGTGCAATTGCTGCTTCTATAGTATCTGCTAAATGGGAAGGTTTTTTAATCATTTCAATTGAATTTGCCTCAATCCTTGCCATCTTCAGTAAGCCTTGCACTAACCAATCAATTCTATCTATTTGTTCTTTGCTTTGGAATAAAAATTCTGTTCGCATTGCAATATCTATTTCTGATTTATTCAACATAATTTCATTGTACATTCTTATTGCTGAAAGAGGTGTTTTCAATTGATGGGATATATCTGTTAGCATTTTATGTAACAATTGCTTATCCCTATTGAGAACTTCTACTTGATAGCCTGATCTCTTCGATAGTGAATTTATTGAACTTTTTAAAATTCCGATTTCACCATCGTCCGTATCATAAAATTCATTTATATCTGCTAAATCCCCCACTTGAATTTTAGAATTAATATTTTTAATTTCTTTGAAAATACGATTAAAAGAACGACTTATAATCAAAACTGAAATTATAAAAAAAACAAAAATAACAGATAACATAATAGAAATATTCCTAAAAAAAATCATCTTGTAATGTGCAAAATTTGAAGATATATTAGTTCCATAACTATACTCTGATAAAATATCTTTTCCTCTTTGATAATCATCTTTGTTTATTTCGCCCGTTATAATTGATAACTCCCCTATATCCTTATTTTGATGCAAAGCACCTACCAATGACATATCATATTTCACTAATTCTCGAATTGTAATGTTACTAAAAATAAAACTAATTACACTTCCCATTATCACAATAAGAACAAAAGCTATTATCAAATTCAAAACCATTTTATTTGCTATTTTATTTGAAAAAATATTCATTTTCTAAATCTCCATTCTGTAGCCTATCCCTCTGATAGTTATAACTGAAGCCTCTGAATTGGAACTGCGCAACTTTTCACGAATATGCCTTATATGTACTGACACTGTATTATCATCAATAAATTTTCCTTGATTATCCCAAAGTCTATCTAAAATTGCACTTCTAGTAAGTGTTTTATTTGCATTAGTAATTAACAGTGTTAGTAATCTCAATTCCGTTGCGGTAAGTTCAAGTTTAGCGCCATCCACATATGCTGTACATACTTCTGTATCAACCTTTAAATCTCCAGCCTTGATAATATTACTTCTCACTGGATTCCTGCGACGAATATTTGCCTTTATTCTAGACATCAATACTTTAAGCTGAAATGGCTTTGTTACATAATCATCACCACCCATGTCTAAACCCATAACAATATTTACTTCATCATCATAGGAAGTAAGAAAAATAATTGGAACATCTGATTTGTTGCGAATGTCTCTACAAAGCTCATACCCATTGCCATCTGGAAGCTCAACGTCCATAACAACAATATCATAACTGTTGTCAAAAAGTTCTCTAGCAGCTTTAGCAGTCAGTGCCTGGCAGCACTCGAATCCTTCTTCTTTAAATGTATATATTATCCCTATTGCAAGTGAATTATCATCCTCAACCAAAAGAATTTTAGCCATTTTTATTCCTCCATCACTCTTATTAATTCGACTTTATATCGATTGTATATATTTCGGGATTTATGTTAACATTTCATCAAAACATATAACTTATTGTTAAAACTCTATTAAAATTATCAAATTGTATTTCTCAAACAAGTATCACCAAAATCAAGATAGAACTACTTTTCTGTTGACAAAAGCATAATGAAACTAGTATTATTTCTACAACTGATTAAACAATGGGGGATATCAATGTGGAAAATTTAGTTTCTATACTTGTGGACTTTGGAATAGTGGGAATTATGATAACTGCATTTTCGGAAGCTATTTTTTTACCAGTACCTATGGAACTTGTTTCTATTCCTATTTACTTATTAAATCCAACTAGAGCATTCTTCTATTCAGCTGTACTGATAATATTCTCCATGTTGGGGTCAATTACAGGATATCATTTAAGTAGAATTTTTGGAAAACCTTTGATGAATAAATTAGTTTCAGCAGGCAATTTTAACAGGCTCAAAACGTTATACCACAAAAACTCATTTTTGACGATTTTAACTTCTTCATTTACCCCGATACCTTATGAAGTATATGTACTGTCTGCTGGAGTACTTAATATAGGTTTTAGAAAATTCATTTTTGCATCTATTATTAGTAGAATTATAAGGCATGTCCCTCAAGGTATTCTAATAACCTTATATGGAGACACACTATTAGCACACCTTAAAAATTATACATTAATTATTTGTTTGATCATATTTATAATATTATTGTTTTCCAAATACTTATTAAAAAAGAACTTTATCAATTAAGTATGCTAAAACTCTTTTTGGTTAGTTATGCCCGTAAAAATTGTAAGTGTCAAAACGACTGTGTCTTGTTATTCCCCTAATTTTTTGAGATAATGTATGAAATATTGCTAAAAACCTGTAAATCAATGTAATAAATAAGAGCCCCACGTTAGATGTAAGACTCTGGGTATCAAGCGGGCAAGCGTATCAAGCGGGGACGGTCCTTGCTTTCCTTAACCTCTATTGAGTATTTTACTTACTCTCGATTCGCCAATTCCCCCGAAAATGCTACCTATCTCTTTGAGCGTCAAGACTGAATTTTTCCTTATATACCTTATCATTTCATCTCTTAGCTTTTTATTTTCTATGCATTCGTCCATTGTAATGTTTCTATCTATTAATACATGTTTAAGTTCTTCTCGTGCATTATCAATGGATTCTATAAATTTATTGTTCTCTTTTCGATCTTCTTGTGGGTCATTGTGAATATCTATCGCTTCTATTATTTCATCTGTCTGATTCACATATTTTATGTATTCTCTAACT
>JUEG02000731.1_pt1 | contig 29415 bp, 27 predicted proteins | sample 432341 | NCBI WGS metagenome assembly JUEG02 (sample SAMN02953476, study PRJNA257561) | rock porewater metagenome | biome: terrestrial; feature: Opalinus Clay rock; material: porewater; isolation source: Opalinus Clay rock BIC-A1 borehole | place: Switzerland: Mt Terri URL, St-Ursanne ... | reverse complement strand
CTCTATCAATTTTGGCTAAAAGATTATAGCACAGGCAAATGGAGCTTGTTGCAAAACTATAGTGAGAATAACACCTTTAATTGGGTGCCAGAGAAAAAAGGAAAGTATCGTATCGAACTACATGTTAAAGATGTGAATAGTAACAGTAACTTTGATGATAGTGCATACAAAGATATAGAAGTAAAAGAACCAACGGCAAAAATTACAGAATTTACAGTAGCTTCTACTTTGTATGAGGGTTATGAAAGTACCATAAGTAGTAGTGGTACTTCACCTAATAAAGTTTTATATCAGTTTTGGGTGAAAGATTATAGCACAGGTAAATGGCAGTTATTACAAAACTACAGTGAAAATAACACCATTAAATGGGCACCGGAGAAAATAGGAAAGTATCGGGTTGAGCTACATGTCAAGGATGAAAAAAGCCAGAATACTTATGACCATACTGCTTATCAAGATGTGCAAGTCAACAAACCGGCTAATATAACGTCCTTTCAGTTAGATGATATTTTCTACCAAGGTAAAAGCCACAGCATAACCGGTCAAGCTACAGCAGTAAATAAACCTCTGTACCAGTTCTGGCTGAAGGACTATAGCAGTGGTAAGTGGGAATTGTTAAGAAACTATGGTGAGATTAGCACTTTCAATTGGATCCCGGACAAACTGGGTAAATATAGAATTGAACTTCACGTAAAAGATGAAGCCAGCAAAAATAACTTTGACGCCCTCGCTTACAAAGACATTGAGGTTAGAGATCAGTATGCTAGGGTGACCGGATTTAATGTAGCCTCAAATCTCTATCTTGGTCACCAACAAACCGTAAGTGGCTCCGCAACCTCTGCTAATAAAACGTTGTATAAATTTTGGATTAAGGATTATGGCCTTAATAAGTGGACTATGGTACAGAATTATAGTGAAAAATCAACTTTTACTTGGAAACCTGATAAACCGGGTAAATTTAGAATTGAAATGCATGTGAAAGATGATCAAAGTGAGAAGTTTTTTGATCAAAATGCCTATAAGGATATCACCGTAGGAGAGTTAATTAATACTACCAATTCTATTTATACCTATGAAAAGATGGTTGCCGATTTAGGTGTCTTAAAAAACATTTATGGCAGTCAAATATCCCTTGAGTCCATTGGTAAATCAGTACTTAAAAAAGATATTTGGGCTATCAGAATAGGCAACCCAAATGCTCCAAAGAAGATTCTAGTAAACGGAAGCACCCATGCTCGGGAATACATGACGACTCCCCTAGCCATGAAACAATTAGAGTTTTACCTAACTAACCCAAATGCAATATACGAAGGAAAGAAATTCTCAGAAATTTTACAATCAGTGTCAATATACTTTGTCCCCATGGTCAACCCCGATGGAGTTACCTTAAGCCAAAAAGGATTGCCAGCATTCTCTGATGCCGCTCTTCGAACCAAGCTTAAGAATCTAAATGGAGGTAGCACTGACTTTTCACGTTGGAAAGCTAACATCAATGGGGTAGATATAAACAGGAATTATAATTGGGGTTGGGATAAGGTAGAAAATTCAATTAAGCCAGGTCCTCTAAACTATAAAGGACCTTCACCTGTTTCAGAACCTGAAACCAAAGCCATGGTTGCTTTTACTAACAAGCACAAATTTAGTTCCGCCATAAGTTATCACTCCACAGGATCCGTCATTTATTGGTACTATGGTCAAAGAGGTGCGCTATATGATCGGGATAAAGCACGCATGGAGCAAATAACCAAGCTTACAGGTTATGCACCTATGGCTGCCGATCCGAAGGTAAGTGGATATGCAGGCTATGGTAATTGGTATAGTCCGACCTACAGTGCAACTCACTATACGATTGAAATAGGCAGAGGTGCTACGCCTTTATCGGCTAGCGAGTTTCCGGATATTTGGAAAAGGAATAAACTAACAGCCATTTTTCTCGCCCACAAAAATTTAATCTAAAAATTAGCTAAAAGGTTGTATTCGTGGGATACAACCTTTTTTGTTAAAACTTCCATTGAATACACAGCATGTTCACTAAATGAACACATAGAGTCTTTATAATTAAAGTATCATCGACTTAAAATTGGTGTTAAGAAAAACTTAAGGTTTATTGAGGAAGCTTTTCCAAAAATTAATATTGAAATTTACATCAATACGTGAGAGAATTACAATAGCGTGTAAAATATAATTGGAATTTAGTTTGGGGTGAAGCAACATGAAATTCTTCTTGATAGGATCAGCGACACTAGTGGCGTTTTTAATATCCGTACTAGTAACGCCTCTAGTTAAAAAAATAGCGTTTAAAATTGGGGCTGTTGATGCACCTGATGAGCGTAAAGTTCATGTGCGGGTAATGCCAAGGCTTGGTGGATTAGCAATTTATTTAGGCTTCATTATTACCATGCTAATTTTCCATGAACTTAATGGTCAAGTTATCGGCTTATTGGTAGGCGGAACCCTAATTGCCATTTTGGGTATTTTTGATGATAAAGTTGGGTTATCACCTAAGATTAAACTTCTAGGACAAATCGCGGCCACCTTAGTTTTAATTTCCTTCGGAATTCAAGTTGAGTTTATCACAAATCCAATGGGTATTCGGGCTGATTTAGGCATTTTGAGTATTCCTGTGACTATTTTTTGGGTTGTGGGGGTTACAAATGCGGTAAACCTTATAGATGGTTTAGATGGCCTTGCTGCGGGTATTTCTGCTATTTCGGCTATAATTTTAGGGATTGTGGCTCTTAATGGCGGTAATCCAAGTTTTGCTATGGCGTCTTTCATTTTAGCCGGTAGTTGCTTAGGATTTCTTAAATACAACTTCTATCCTGCAAAAATCTTCATGGGTGACTCTGGGAGTATGTTTTTAGGGTTTACCTTAGCTTCGTTAGCTATGTTAGGTCTAACCAAGAGTGCTACCATTGTATCTTTAGTAATTCCTATTTTAATTATAGGGCTACCAATTTTCGATACACTTTTCGCAATCGTTAGAAGATTTTCAAATAATAAACCTATTTTTGGAGCTGACAAAGACCACCTTCATCACAGATTGATGGCTTTAGGCCTTAGTCACAAAAATAGTGTTCTAGTAATGTATGGTGTTGCTTTGTTTTTGGGAGGAAGTGCTGTAATATTAAATATAGTCACAAATGCCCAGGCAATGGTACTTATCGTTATTCTTTCAGTTTTCCTATTAATCAGCGCTGAAAAAGTTGGAATATTAGGTACCAGGATTACAATAGTTCAACAACAACAAAATAAAGAAATGTAAGTAAGCCGTTATTTAGAATAGAGGTGGAAGGAAATGAAATGGTACGCTTCCAAGAAGATGGTATCCTTTGTTATATTGATTTTCCTCAGTGCTGTGTTCAGCGGCTTTTTTTTCGTAAAGGCATTGGTGTTTGACAAACCTCAAACCTCAACCTATGTAGCTGAGGATGGTACAGTTTATGAAAGAACGAACATTTTACTGTTGGGTATTGATGCTAGACCAGGGGAAACAAGAAGTCGTACAGATACGATTATCTTAGTAAGTATAGATCCTAAGTCTCGTAGTGTGGCCTTGCTTTCGATTCCACGCGACACCTTGGTTAAAATTCCTGGACATGGTGAAGATAAAATAAATGCGGCTAATGCCTATGGTGGACCAGAACTTACAAAACAGGTGGTAGAGAAACTTACAGGTGTACCAATTGCTTATCATGTGATGACAAACTTTGAGGGCTTCAAAGATATAATCGATACCCTTGGTGGTGTTACTTTAGATGTAGAAAAAAACATGGTTTATAAAAATGAGGGAATCAGGCTTGAAAAGGGGTTGCAAAAATTAAATGGTGATAAAGCCCTTCAATATGTTAGATTTCGAAGCGATGCTATGGGTGATATTGGGCGTACCCAGCGCCAACAAAGTTTTTTAAAGGCGATAGCTGATGAAGCTTTAAAATTAAAGACTATAGTTAAACTACCCAAATTAGTTCCTCAAATATCAAAAGTAGTTGATACAAATATGAGTGTAGCTGAAATGGCTCATATTGCTAATTTGGCTAAAAAGATTGATATCAATAAATTAGTTACTCAAACGTTGCCGGGTAATTTCTATAACTACAAAGGAATCAGTTATTGGAAAGTAGCTGATTCAAATGTCAAAGCCTTTGTCCTAGCCCTACTAACTAATGGGGAAACTGCAAATATCATCGATAATGATGTTGTTAATAAACCCAGTCAGCCTGAGCGAAAAAAGCAGGTTGATAATAGTCCTACGAAACCTGTGGGTGAGGCTCCGAGTAACGACAAAGATGATGCCAGTACAGGTAACACGGGTACGGGTGATTCAGGCACAGTAAGTCCTGATACAGGTGATCCAGGGACAGTAAAACCCGTTACGGGTGATCCAGGCACAGGTAATCCCGATACAGTTAATCCCGGGACAGTAAATCCTAGTACGGGTGATCCAGGCACAGGTAATCCTGATACTGGTGATCCCGGGACAGTAAGTCCTGGTATGGGTGATCCAGACATAGTAAATCCCGGCACGGATAATACCAAAAAGGAAGTCAGCGGTTAAGAGGATTATTATCAGATCAACTTTACAGCCTACTGGTCAATAAGATCCAGTAGGTTTTCCTTTATTTAAAAAATTGAGGCAAAGAAGGAAAAGAGTATCTTTTGTCGAAAATCATAGGTTGTAACAAATTGGATAAAATAATAACAGATAAGCTTTTCAATAATTTAATCATAGGTGACCTAATGAAATTAATTACATCGATATTGAAAGTTATAGTATTATTAGCAGGTGGCATTTTCAGCCTGTTTCCAATAAAAGATAGAGTTGTTTTTTCCTCTTACTTCTATAATAAAAGACCTCAAGGTAATATGAAACTGATTATAGAAGAGGTTAGGAAAAACGGCGTGACTGTGGTGGAAAACTTTAATAAATATAGCAACACCTTCTCTGGTAGGGTGGGGTATGTCCTTCATATGCTCAAGGAGTTGTACTTATTAAATACTTGTCGTATTATAGTACTTGACGGCAATAGTTTTGTCTTAAGTAGTATTAAGAAAAAGCCTGAAGTAAAAGTTATTCAATTCTGGCATGCCACCGGCGCCTTCAAGAAGTTTGGCAATGATACAGAGCGACTATATAAAATAAAAAACCTGGACTATGCTATTAGCAGTAGTAAAAATTTAAAACAGATATACTCGAATGCCTTCGGTGTAGAACCAGAAAATGTATTACCCCTGGGAATACCACGCATGGATTCCATGTATGACCAGCGCAAGGTTAAGAAGTTTCAAACCGAAATAGCAGCAAAACATAAAGAACTAGTTGGAAAGAAAGTAATTTTGTATGCACCTACTTTTAGGGGCAAAGGCGTCTTTGACATTCAAGTTTCGTCTACGGACCTTAACCGAGTTGCCAAGAATATAAGTGATAAGTATGTCATCGCTATTCGGATGCACCCTCTTATGGCAAGCCGTAGTAATTATAATAATTTTATTGATTTATCTAGTGAAGATTTAATTAAAACTCTTTGTGCAACGGATATTTTAATAACAGACTATAGTTCTATTATTTTTGAGTTTTCGGTTTTAAAAAGACCGATGATATTTTTTGCTCCTGACTTACAGGATTACTTAGATAATAGGGGATTTTACGAGGACTATGAAAAATTTGTTCCGGGCAAAATCTGCAGAAGTGAAAAAGAGTTAATCTCAGTAGTTAATAACAATGACTTTGAGCAAGATAAGGTTGAGTTTTTCGCCGACAAATATCTAGATTATAAGGACGGTTCTTCTACTAAGAGGATTGCAGCCCTAATCGAGAAACTCTTGCTAGAGAAAAAATAGGTTAATCTTGGCCCATGTAGTTTAGGAGGGACTAAAATTGTTTGCAAATTTAAGATATATATTTCAGGAAAATTTAAACTTCTCAAAGCAGATAACTAAGCTGTCTCGAAGCGAACTAGTTAAAAAATACAAAGGTGCGGCCTTAGGAGTACTATGGCTGTTTATTCGTCCTACAACTACTATCTTTGCCTTTTGGTTTGCTATAGAGATAGGCATTAGGGGTGGTGTCGAAAGGGCTGGACATCCTTACATCGTCTACTTGGTAGCAGGCATTATTCCCTGGTTCTTTATGAGCGACATCATCTTAGATGGGGCCCGTTCACTCCGGACTCATAAACATTTCGTGACCAAGATGCCGTTTCCCGTGTCGACTATTATGACCATTACCAGCTTATCTCATTTTTACGTGCATATTGGAATGTTACTGGTTGGCTATTTAATATTAATAATGTCCGGGGTAGGCCCGTCAATTTACAATCTCCAGCTAATATTTTACTATATGCCGATGATGCTTATATTCTTTACTTGTCTCTCTTGGATTACGGCACCCCTTAGTGCCATCAGTAAAGACTTTGAGAACTTAATAAATTCTTCGCGAAACTTAATATTTTGGCTTTCCGGAATCCTTTGGGATCCATATTCCATCGAAAACCCTGTGATAAGAACCTTAGTTCAGATGAATCCGGTAAATTATTTCGCTAATGGTTATAGGAATGGTTTAATTAATGAAAAATGGTTTTGGGAGACTCCCTTTGAAACCGCGTTTTTTCTAGGGCTGTTAATAGTTGTGTGCGTAGGTGGTTCGTATGTTTTTGTTAAGCTGAGAAAAACTATACCTGATGTACTGTGAAGAGGTAGATTATGAATAATGAAAAAATAATCCAATTTAAGAATGTGACTAAAGTTTATAAATTATATAAGAATGATAAACAAAGGTTTCTGGGGCTTTTTTCTGAGAAAGTTAAGCATACCAAGTTTAAAGCTCTCGATGATGTATCCTTTACGGTAAATAAGGGTGATTCCGTCGGTGTCCTAGGCAGGAATGGAGCCGGAAAATCTACTTTGTTAAAGCTAATTACGGGTGTCACCTTTCCCACCACAGGTCATTTAGAGGTGAACGGAAAAGTAGCAGCCTTATTAGAGCTTACTGCAGGCTTTGATTCCGAGATGACCGGCAGAGAAAACATTTACCTAAAGGGATATGTGATTGGCTTGTCAGAAAAGGATATAAAGGAGATTGAGTCTGCTGTAATCGATTTTGCTGAGTTGGGTGAATTTATTGACCAACCTGTCAGAACCTACTCTAGTGGTATGAAGGCGAGATTAGGCTTTGCTCTTAATGCCAACATCAAGCCAGAGATCCTAGTAATAGATGAGGCATTGAGTGTGGGGGATGCAAATTTCGCTAAAAAGTGCAGAGCGAAGGTCAAGGAGATAATAGCATATGAAGGGACTACTGTCCTGTTTGTAAGTCACGATGCTAACAAGATCAAAGAATTCTGTGATAAAGCAATAGTCATGGAGCGAGGAAAGATCGTTAAAACTGGTAGTGTCGAGGAAGTCGTAGCCTACTATAAATAGAATTAGATAAGAATTTAGATGGAGAAGGGAGTAATTCACATGATCTATGCTGGTATTTTAGCTGGTGGAATTGGCAGAAGAATGGGTAACGTTGATATGCCAAAGCAGTTCATTACTCTTGGTTCAAAACCCTTGATTATTCATACTGTAGAGAAGTTCCTCTTAAACATGCAAATTGACTACATCTACATCGGGGTTGTCAAGGAATGGGTTAGTCATACTAATGATCTTATTTCAAGACACATTGGACAAGAACCCAGAATTCGCGTCATTGAAGGTGGAGCTGACAGAAACGGAACCATCATGAACATAATTAATGATATCGATAAAAAAAATGAAATAACTGATGCGGATATTATAGTCACCCACGACTCAGTACGTCCCTTTATCACCCAAAGGATAATTAGTGATAATATCGTGGCTGCCTTAGAGTACGGGGCTTGTGATACTGTTATACCGGCGACAGATACGATTGTCTATTCTGAGGATCACGAAGTAATCAGCCAGGTGCCGGATAGAGCTAAGTTATATCAAGGGCAAACGCCGCAAAGTTTCAATATTAATCTACTTAGAGACAATTTTAACTCTTTATCGGAAGAGGACAAGGTGATTTTAACCGATGCCGCTAAGATCTGCATCCTTAAAGATATCCCGGTTAGGATTGTGTTGGGAGAATCCTTTAACATTAAGATTACATCTACTTTTGACCTCATGGTAGCGAATGCCATGATAAAGGAGAATAAGCTAAATGATTAACACCATCTATCAGCTAGAAAGCCCAAGGCGGTTTTCCTTAAAGTTTAGAGATATGCCCATAGATTCCGATAAACTAATCGTGAGGCCAACCCATCTATCTATTTGTAAAGCTGATCAGAGGTACTACACAGGGGAGCGGGATAAGGAAGTTTTAGATCAGCGTCTGCCTATGGCTCTAGTACATGAGGCCACAGGAGTTGTCATGTACGATCCTCAAAAAAGATTCAAGCCGGGTCAGAGAGTTCTCATGGTACCCAACGTTCCTTTAGAGAAGGATGAGTACGTGAGTGAAAATTATCTCCGCTCGTCAAGGTTTTGTGCCAGCAATACTGATGGATTTATGCAGGAAATGGTCTCAATAAACCACGATAGGGTTGTTCCCTATGATAATATTGCTCCGGAAGTGGCTGCCATTACGGAGTTAGTTAGTGTGGCCATGCATGCTATCAACAGTTTTGATAAGTTATCTATCGGGCGCAAAGGCACAATCGGTGTCTGGGGTGATGGAAACTTTGGTTATATCACATCTCTTCTTTTGAAAAGGAAATATCAGGACAGTAAGGTTATCGTGTTTGGAAAGAAGATGCATAAATTAGAGTATTTTTCTTTCGTAGATGAGATAGTCCTTACCCATGATCAATCTAAGAAAGTTTCGGTGAACCATGCCTTTGAGTGTGTTGGCGGTGAAGCCAGCAGTTCTGCCATCAATCAAATGATAGATATTATTACCCCTGAGGGTACAATCATGCTTTTAGGTGTAAGTGAAACTAATGTAGCCATTAATACCAGAATGTTGTTAGAAAAAGGATTAAGAATGGTTGGTAGAAGCAGGTCGGGAGTAGATGATTTTAAAAGTGTTGTGGAGTTCCTTGAGAAACATCCAGATATCCAGACCCAGCTAATGAAAATCGTCAGAGATGTTATCCCGGTATCAAAAGTTTCAGACATTACCAATGCTTTTGAACAAGATTTGATTCTTCCGTTCAAGACAGTAATGGAGTGGAATTTATAAACATTAGGAAGCAGATATATTGGGGGGAGTTTAGTTGCTACTGTTTTTAATGCGCAAGATAATCTTGCCCTTCGTGTACAGGGTTTTTGCGGTCATGCCTATAAAGAATGACCTTGTACTGTTCGCAGATGGCAACAGAGAGACAATACCAGACTCAATGAAGCTTATATATGACCAAATGACTGAGCGAAAGATGGATATCAGAACGTTTTTCCATGATTCCCGGAGTGCCAATAGTATTTTTTCTTTGCTTCACAAGTTGAGGTTTATGAGTGCCTATGCCCGTGCAAAGTATGTGTTCATATCGGATTATTACATGCCTATCTTTTCTTGTAAAAAAAGAGAAGAAACCATTGTTATCCAACTCTGGCATGGTTGTGGAGCCTTTAAGAAGTGGGGTTACTCCACTCTTGGGGAAAAGTTTGGTGTGTCTAAAGAAAAGGTAGAAAGGTATCCTATTCACACTAACTACACTTATGTAACTGTCAGTAGCGAAGAGGTTAGAGAGCATTACGCTGAAGCCTTCAATATGAAGGATCGGTTAGATTCTATCTTGGCAACAGGCATCTCTAGAACGGATGTGTTTTATGATGAAACCTTCATAGAGCAAGCAACTGATAAGTTTTACAAGGCGTATCCTATGGCTGAAGGTAAAAAAGTTATCCTTTATGCTCCAACCTTTAGAGGTACAGTGAAGAATCCACAGACAGAAAACCCCATAGACCTAGAGAACTTCTATAATAAACTAAAAGATGACCATATCCTCGTTTTTAAGCTTCATCCTTTCATGAAGTGTGGCTTTGAAATACCTGAACACTTATCAAGTTTCGCCTTTGATGTGTCAGGTACCATGTCTATCGACGAGATGCTGACACTAACTGACATATGTATTTCAGATTATTCAAGTCTAATATTTGAGTATTCCCTGTTTAAGAAGCCAATGGTATTTTACCCGTATGACTATGACGAATACCTGACTTGGAGAGGGTTCTATTATGATTATTTTTCCTTTTTGCCAGGTCCAATAGTGCAGGATAGTGACCAACTTCTGGAGAAATTAATTACCATTGATAGGTGGTTTGATCAGAAGAGGGTAGGCGATTTTCGAGAGAAATTTATGAGTGCTTGTGATGGCAATGCTACAGAAAGGATTATGAGTTTATTATAACAAAGAGGAGTTACTAGAAATGAAACTTCAATTTATCACTCATCCTAGCTTAGAAAATGTCAAAGTCAGTGTAATAACTCCAGTTTATAACGTCGAAGACTATATTGAAGAAACATTAGTGTCACTCACCTGCCAAACACTTGATAATCTTGAACTGATCATGATTGACGATGGTTCAAGTGACAGGAGCCCAGAAATTATTGAGGCTTATGCAAATAAGTATCATAACATCGTATTTATCAAACAGGAAAATGCCGGTCCTAGTGTTGCCCGAAATCGTGGGCTAGAAGTTGCTAGAGGGGAATTTATAAGTTTTGTTGATTCAGATGATATTTTGCCTCTTGATGCTTTAGAGACTACATATAAAGCGGCACTAAAACAGAACGCAGATGTAATTACCGGCGCATCTTTGAGCTTTAATAGCAAGGAAACCTGGTTTATCGGGAGCCACTTAAATAACGGAGTATATCGCCCCGGTGAAAAAAATTTCGTTTATAATCCCGAACTTGTTTATTCTTTAGGACCTTGCAATAAGCTTTATCGCAAAAGTATCATTAAGGATCTTCGTTTTCCCATTGATATTAAAGTAACAGAAGATCAACCCTTTGTTATTGAAGCCCTCTTGCGGGCTAACAAGATTTATACTGTGGATAAAATTATTTATAACTATAGATCTAGGGAAGTAGAAACAAATCTTTCACTTTCACAAAGTGTCCATGTTGATTCAACAAAAGTACTAAATGATATTTTTAAAAGTTTAAAGATATCCGATTGTTTATGGGATAAGTACATAACCAACAAGGTTGCACGCTTTAAAATTAAAAAGAGTTATTACCATCGGATCGTAATAGCTGATATATGGCCAGCTGTCAGAAGCGCTATAGTAAGCAAAAATGGCGAAACCCAGGTGAAGTCCTTCCAATTGGTTTTAGATTGGGTTAAAAACATGGACAGACAGTTATTTAACGAATTGGAAATTTTGCATAGAGTAATGACTTGGGAAGTTGCCAAAAGATATATGCGCCTTAAACCTCAGGCTAAGAAACTTTATCTTCAATGGCTCAGTGTTAGTTTTTCACTATTTAATCCGGGCTCTTTGCATAGATTGGAAACATCCGAGAATAAAGAAATTTTTAAGGCAGTAAAGAAATCCTGGAAGCGAAACAGCACCTATCCAATACTTTTTTATAAGTTTAAAAGCAAGTTTGAACAGGGTAACACACTGATTAAAGTGGCTATTGCAAGGAGAATAGTTTTTCCATTGGCAAGCGTGCTTCCAGTTAGGAAAAAGATAACCTTTGCCTCTAATAAATTCCCTGGATTAACTGATTCCTTTAAAAACATCTATAATGAACTAATTAATCAGCGACCGGAATATGAGATTAAAGGATACTTTAAAAAGAAAAAAACCTTCCAAGATTTTTGTAAATTATATTACGATGTTGGTACTTCGCGTTATCTTATTCTAGATGACTATTACCGCCATCTTTACAAATTAAAGGTGCGAAAAGATACGGATGTAATTCAGATATGGCACGCAACCGGAGCTTTTAAAAAGTTTGGCCACAGTGCAGTCGGCTACCTTGAGAGTAACCCAAGAGAGTTTGAAAAACAGGCCCACAGTTTCTATACAAAAGCTGTTGTGACAAGCAAAGAGATTATTCCGCATTACGCTGAAGCTTTTGATATGCCGGAAGAAAGCATTTATCCGCTAGGACTAGCTAGGACAGATATGTTTTTCAGCAAAGACGCTATTGAGTATATTCGCAACAATTATTTGGCTACCTATCCAAAGCTTAAGGGCAAAAAAGTCATTACTTATGCTCCTACTTTCAGAGGAGGGCCTAAACAAAGAGCAAATTTCATGCTAAGACTTAACCTAAATCAAATGATGCGGGAGCTTGGAGATGAATATATATTAGTTCTCAAACTTCACCCTTCTGTAACCAAGGGAGTTCAGATACCAGAAGAGGTTGAAAAATTTGTTCTTAACTTTAGTCACAACCCCATCAATGATGTTTTAGCGATAACAGACATATTAATAAGTGATTATTCTTCACTGATCTTTGAATACTCCATTCTTGAAAGGCCAATGATTTTCTTTGCCTATGACCTAGAACAGTACTTGAAAGACCGTGGATTTTATTATGAATATGATCAATTTGTTCCTGGTCCTATAGCTAAAGAAACAGACGAAATTGTCAGGATTATCAAAGAAAATGACTTTGATTTAAACCAAGTAAAGGCTTTTAAAGAGAGATTTTTTGACGATTTGGATGGAAAAGCTTCTAAACGATTTGTTGAAACGTTAATTAAGCCTTAAGCTAGTTCTAGTTAATAACGCCACCTGGCTAATCACAATTGAGCCTAGGTGGATTTTTTTAGTATAAATTGTATCTTTTTCATGTTTTAGGCAGGATTGTGTTCTCTTTATGCCGAATTTTCTTAAGAAATTAACTAAAGGAGAGAACAAATTTTGCGTAAGATTATATTTTTAACACTGATACTTTTTATGTTGTTTCCTAAAATTAGCTATGCTGTAGAATTGCCCCCACGCCTTGCTGGCGAAACTCGATATGATACAAGTGTAGAAGTGTCTCAAGCGGGGTGGTATACAGGAGCCCAAACAGTTGTAATTGCTAGTGGTCAAAACTTCCCTGATGCCTTAGCAGGAGCACCACTAGCGTATAAACTTAATGCTCCAATTTTATTAACTGCAAAGGATATACTTCCTAATGTTATTAAAGATGAAATTATTCGACTAAAGGCTAGTAATGTAATTATTTTAGGTGGGATAAATGTTGTATCTGCTTCTGTTGAGCAGACACTCCGAGGGATGAATTTAAATATAGAAAGGATAGCAGGTGAAACTAGGTTTGATACTGCTGCTAAAATAGCCGAAAGGGTTGGTAATAATACGGGTAAGGTAGTGATTGCCAATGGTTTCAATTTTCCAGACGCTTTGGGTATAGCGCCTTATGCAGCTAGGATGGGTTATCCAATCTTACTCACAGATACTAATGTTTTACCTCAACCGACACGTGCTGCGCTAACTAATATTAAAGAAACTATTGTAGTTGGTGGTTCTCTAGTGGTTGGGCAAAAAGTCTTTAATCAATTGCCTTTACCAAAAAGGTTTTCAGGTGCAACTAGATTTGACACGGTTGTTGATGTCGTGCGAAATCTACACCCCGATAGTTCGAAGGTATTTATAGCCACTGGCTTTGGCTTCGCTGATGCGATAGCAAGCTCAGTTCTTGCCGCTAAAGATAATGCGCCAATTCTTTTAGTTACGCAAAACAAAGTTCCGGAAGTTATTCAAAGCCTTATAAGGGAAAGAGGGATAACCGATTTTGTTATTTCCGGGGGTCCCAATGTAGTAGGAGAAAATGTATTGCGGGAGTTAGTCTTAGGAAAACCCCTTTACGGAAAGAAGATTGTGTTAGATCCCGGCCATGGGGGAAGAGACCCTGGGGCTGTGCATAATGGCTTCCAAGAAAAGGACTTAAACTGGCAGCTAACAATGAAGATTTCAAACCTGTTACAGGGATTGGGTGCAACAGTCCTGACAACTCCGAGGCCTGTTAACAATACGGTATCTGTTTCCCTACAAGAGCGAGGATTATTTGCAAATCAACAAAAACCTGATTTATTTGTTAGTATTCACCATGATGCATCCACAGATACAAGTGTGAATGGTGTTAGTACACATTATAGTAGCTATCGGCCTGCAGTGGAAACTAACGACGTATATGTAACCTATAAAGGAAACCGATATCAGTTTTTATCAGAGTCAACCGATCCGAATAATAAAGGATTTTATATTAATTATAACGGCAACCAAACTCTTGTAAGTTATTATGATTTAGGTGTAACTGCTTATGATCCAACACCATGTTACGCTGCTCAACGAAGCAAATTACTGGCCGAAAGCATGGTAAATGATGTTGCAACTACCGGGCTGGCTAATAAAGGTGCTAGAGATCACAACTTGTACGTTACTCGATGGACTACAATGCCCTCAGTATTAATCGAAGCAGGGTTTATCTCAAACGTAAATGATGCAAAATCAGCGGCTAACCCAGTAATACAAGAACAAAGGGCCCAAAAAGTTGTTAATAGTATCTCAAATTTCTTTAAAGAATAAAGGATACAGATTAAAGTTATAATTAAGAGTTTGGTAATGATTTCGAGGTGGGTTTATTGAAAAAATGGTATCATTCAAAAAAAGTGCTTTATTCCGTTATAGGTGTATTTATTTTAACAGTTATAGTTGGTTTCATAGCCATAAATAAAATTTTTCTCTCAGAGTTAGAGCCACCACCTGCACCCAAGGTTAGCGAAAAACAGGATGCCGGTGAAGAATATAAGCTTGAGGATGTTAAATTTGACAAAGACCGCGTGAATGTATTGTTGTTGGCAGTAGATGCGCGACACAACGAAAAGAGTCGCACGGATACAATTATTGTAGCTAGCTTTAATACAAAAGAAAAAACCTTAGCACTGATCTCGGTTCCTAGAGATACAAGGGCTAAAATTCCGCCCGGTTACTATGATAAAATAAATGCAGCTTACTTTTACGGAGACGTGGATTCAACTAAAGGCGCAATTGAGGACTTACTGGGAATCCCTATTCACTATTACCTGCTTAGTAATTTTGGTGGCTTTAAAAACATCATTGATACGTTAGGTGGAGTTACTCTAGACGTCGAGAAGGATATGGTTTATAAAGGTGAAAAAATAGATTTAAAAAAGGGTCTGCAGGAGCTAGATGGGGACAAAGCCTTACAATATGTTCGTTTTAGAAGCGATGCTAATGGGGATATCGGGAGAACAGAAAGACAGCAGATATTTTTAAAAGCATTGGCAGATGAGGTTTTACGGTTAAAAACTATTCCCAAAATCCCTAGACTGGTTAAAGATATTGCTGCGGCAGTTGAGACAGATATGAGCATCACTGATATTACTAAGATGGCTAACCTAGCCTTTAGAATCGATAAGAAACAGATAGTCTCTCAAACATTACCTGGGAATTTCACTTGGTATGATGGACTCAGCTTTTGGGGAGTAAATGAAAAACGGGTCAAGCAGGTTGTACAAAACCTACTAGAGGACGGAACTACTGTAGAGTTAATTGACTACACCGTGGCAGTGACAAGTAGAAAAGCGAGCATTAAGGGTCAGGAGCAAACCTCTGAACCAGACGATGAACCCAATGTCCAAATTCCAAATGAAACAAACCAGGGTGATGACGGAGAAAAAGAACCGAGTGTAGATGATAATACATATGGCGGCTGATAAGTCTGGAAATACTAAAGAATAAACAAAGATACTATGAACGGCGTAGAATAGAATATTAAAAGCAGGAGGCTAAGACATGTCTATCTTAGTAACAGGAGGAGCAGGTTTTATCGGAAGCCACACCTGTGTAGAACTACTGCAGGCAGGTTATGAAATTGTGGTGTTAGACAATTTCTCCAATAGTAAACCGGAAGCATTACGGAGAGTTGAAAAGTTATCTGGGAAGGGATTTAAGTTTTACGAAGTAGACCTCCTAGACAAAGAAGGCATAGAGTCAGTGTTTATAGAGAATGAAATTGAGGTAGTCATCCATTTTGCAGGGCTTAAGGCCGTGGGCGAGTCTGTGGAAATTCCACTTCGTTATTATCATAACAATATCGCGGGAACACTTGTGCTTTCCGAGGTTATGGCAAAGTACGGGGTTAAAAAAATGGTCTTTAGTTCTTCAGCCACTGTTTATGGCATGCCTGAAGAGATGCCGATTTCTGAAGAATTTCCTCTTAGTGCAACAAACCCCTACGGCCGGACAAAACTAATGATTGAAGAGATACTAGGGGATCTTTACGCATCGGATAATAGCTGGAGCATAGCCTTATTACGCTACTTCAATCCAATTGGTGCTCATCCCAGTGGATACATTGGGGAGGACCCTAATGGCCTACCTAATAATTTAATGCCCTATATAACTCAGGTAGCCATAGGGAAATTAGAAAACCTGAGAGTCTTCGGTAATGATTACCCTACTGTTGACGGTACGGGTGTAAGAGACTATATTCATGTTTTTGACCTTGCCCTAGGGCATCTCAAAGCCCTCAAAAAGGTCACAGTAACAACAGGAGTTGAGGCCTATAACCTTGGTACCGGGAAAGGTTATAGTGTGCTGGAACTAGTCAAGGCCTTTGAAAAAGCCTCTAACATCGCAATCCCCTATCATATAGTAGCAAGAAGGCAGGGTGACATTGCTGTCTGTTATGCCGATCCGACAAAGGCTAAAAGAGAGTTGGGCTGGGTGGCCGAAAAGGGAATTGAAGAAATGTGTGCTGACGCTTGGCGTTGGCAATCGCAAAATCCCGAGGGTCTTAATAAGTAAACAATATAAAGAGCAGAACTAAAGGGTTGCATCTTAAAGATGCAACCCTTTAGTATTTTGGCTATTTATTAGATATAAAAGATTTGCTAAATCCTCTCTAAGTTGTCCATCACCTATCCGAGGAGTTTGATACAGGTTTAAATAACTTGAGCGTACTAAATCGGCATCCTTGAGTAAGGCTTTAACACTAGTAGAGCTTTGCAAGGTCTTGATGCGACTTTGATCCTTAAAGATTAAGGCTGTTTTAAAGGGTAGATCATCCTTTAATATTTCTAGTCCATTGATTTTGGCGCTATTCACATAGGCCACTGCTCCTTCATCCTTGCGCTGTGGTTCCCTCACCCTGAGGGAAATCATGACTATTTCAGGATGAAAGGGAATAGGGACTGACTTTCTTCTGCTAAGTTGTCTCCCATAATTGTCTCTGCTGCTTTTTAAATCAACCGCAAAATGTTTTGCTAAGGCTCCTAGAACTGTTTTAGTTTTCCTTTTATCAATTAAATGCTCTCCGTTAATTAAAAAAACTTTTGTATAGTTTCCCCCGTCTGAATCATAGAAGGGACATAGGCAATTGATGCCGTTCCACATTTCAGCCACCTCCAACCTCCCCAAAAGCAATCACCACCATTAATGTAATATTTTGTAATAATTATAACCGAACATATGTTTGGTGTCAACGATAAACAATGTAAACGTCTAGTCCCTTGGTTTTTAGGTATTGGGCATAGGAGCGAGCATTCTTTTCATTGGTAAAGGCACCTAGCTGCACCCGCCAAAAATTTTGTTTTAGGGGTAATGCTTCTAGGACCTGGTTAAAGGGAAAGTTTTTACCTGGGCACAAAGTCTTAGCACTGGGCACCTTTTTGTGGCTTAGGATATTTTCTTGGGGAATTTGGTGTTCCTCCATCAGTTCTCTTAAGAGTGAGATTAGGGTATTAATCTGATCTTCCGTGGGAGCACGGAGTTCGAAATTACCAATCAAGGCTATACCGATAGCTTTATAGTTCATATCAGCTGCACTAGTGTGAGCACCCGGGATACCTAAGGACCTACCCTTAACCAATTTTCCTGAGGTTTCAATCACAAAGTTGTAGCCGATATCACCCCAGCCTTTGCTTTTATGGTAGTTTCTTATTTGTTCCGCATTTTTCTCTTCTGCACCCGTGTGATGAAGTACGATATGAGTCCATCTAATTGTCATTTCTAATCACCTGCCCTAAGGTATTGATGGCGATGGTTAAATCATCGAGTTTCTTTTCTACTCGCACTAACAGGTAAATGGACAAAACCATGGGAAACCCGTAATTACTGATGGAGACTAATAACTCTTCCATTGATATCACCTCGCAATTTTTTAAAAATTAGGCCTCACCTTAATTGGTGAGGCCTGTTGTTAATTAAACAAGAGCACTTTGAGTTATGATTGTAGCTCCAACAGCTTCCACAAGATCGCCACCTCTAGAAGTAAAAAGGTTTTGAGTGATGATATCAGTCATGGCCTGAGTTACTTCTGCAGGAGTAAGAGCGGCTTTTGGGTTATCTACAGAGACGGTAATACTTCCGCCCACTGCGTTTTTAAACTGCATCTTTAGGGTTCTATCTGCCAATAGGAACACCTCCTTTCTTATAAATTTCTACTTAACTTAGACTAAAATTTGTTCTAAATCTGCTTGGTCAGCTCTAGTTACTCTAGCTAAAGGAAAGTCTTGAAGATTAGCTAAAGTTCCTGCTAAGGCGTGAATTTCCTCCGGTGTAGCCGTAGGTTTAACGTTAGAGTAAGTTTTACCACTTAAGATAGGCTCACCTTTTTCATTTAAACCAGTTTCGAAGTACACTCTTAAAGCTGACTTTTGGTTGTTGATTGTTACTGCCATGTTTGCTCACCTCCTTTCTGAGACAATTGTATAAAATCTTATGAATAAAAGAAAAAGTCGCTTAGTTGAGTAAGCGACGTAAAATAAGCTTATTTTGAGTTTAGCGACCTTGTTTTAAAGAAAAAGCGTTGAAATATAGCTAAAACCTACTTGAAACCTACTCTTTTTTGCATAAATCTCACTTGACACGACATAATCCGACAAAATATACCAGTAAACTGTGTTATAATACAATTTATGAAAAAGGAGTGATGGTTTCTTGAAAGGTCTAATTCTTTTAATAGTGGGAGTTTCATTAATCATGTTTACATATATGTTATTGCCTGTACAGCTCAAAAACCGCAAGCGTGCAATGTTGATTGGGATCAGTTTATATTTAGTCTTTTTTGCTCTTGCGGTTTCGTATAATAATGCGTCCACAACAGAAAAAATTGGCATAACCAATATTGATTTAAAAGAACAAGGATCCGAGGTGAACTCTGACGCAGAAAAGAAAGAAGCTCCCATCGAACTTGTTTGGGAACCTGAATCGGAAATTTTCCTAAATAATGTCTTAAACTTAAAACTAACAGTTAAGAATAATTCAGATAAAGATCTAAAGTATATTAGCTTGAAGTTCCCAAAGGCACAGTTAACCGAATATTTTTCTATATCTTCAGTGAAACCATCGGTGAACGTAAATGGAGATAAAATTGGTTTGGGTGGGATAAAAAAAAAGACTAGTAAGGAATTTATCTTTGAGTTGTGGCCTAAAAAGAGTGGTTTGTATTCAGAAGATGTGGTGCTAATAATGGATAATGAGACTAATGTGATTGATGGTCAAGAAATTTCTTCAAGACTGCAACTAAAGGTTCAATCCAACAATTAACTGTTAAATTACAGTTAATTAACTGACCATTATGCAGGAAAACAACTTAGATTGTCGAAAGCTATATGAGAAAGAAAGCACAAACTATAGGAGGAAATAAATGGATACAATGGAAGAAATAGATTTAAGAGAAATATTTTCTATTCTTAAAAAACAAAGAAAAATTCTAATTATTTTACCTTTAATAGCAATGCTTAGTAGTGCCATTATCAGTTATTTCGTGCTTCAACCAGTTTATCAAGCCCAAACCACATTGATTGTCAACATGAAGGTGCCTGGTAGTGATAGCATTATAGTAGATAGTAATAGCATCAGATTAAACAGAGAGTTGGTAACCACCTATAAAGAGCTCCTCACCAGTAGAAAAATCAGTGAGAGAACAAGGGAAACTATTACTGCGGAAACAGGAATAACAGCTATTGGTAGCAATGCCAGTGTTCAAACAGTAGGTAACACTGAATTGATGCAAATTACTGTCCAAGATAAAAACCCTGAAATGGCAGCTTTGTATGCTAACGTCTTAGCCCAAGTTTTTGCTCAGGAAATTCCGAACATGATGAATATAGATAATGTTCGGATTATTGATGAAGCCTTAGTACCAGAAGCGCCTATCAAGCCTAATAAAAAGCAAAATATTATTATTGCCGGAGTAATTGGACTGATAACTGCTGTTGGTTTGATTTTTATCATTGAATTTCTAGATAACACCTATAAAAAACCTGAAGATATCAAAAGAGAGCTAGGATTACCTGTATTAGGTACTATTCCAGATCATAACTCTAAATTTCAAATTTAATTGGGCGGTGTAATGATGGCACAAAAGAAAAAACAGTCTAATCGAACCTTGATATCAATAGATGATCCCAGGTCTCCCATTTCGGAGGCCTATCGAACGTTACGAACAAATTTGCAGTTTGCATCCTTAGATAAACCTTTAAAGCGAATCCTTGTTACCAGCTCTTCCCCAGGGGAAGGCAAGTCCACAGTGTGTTCCAATTTAGCCATAACCATGGCTAAAACAGGTTTAACGGTTATTATAGTAGATGGTGATTTGCGCTTACCAACCCTGCATGTAAAATTTGGTCTAAATAACTTTGTTGGTCTTACAAATGTCTTGTTCGATAAAATGCCCTTAGAAGGGATTTTGCAAAAGACAACGGTGGAAAATCTTAAGATTTTGTCTACGGGGCCGATTCCTCCAAATCCTTCCGAAGTACTCTTGTCCAAAAAAATGGTAGAATTATTAAATCAACTAGACAGTTGTGCCGATATGATTATAATTGATTCTCCACCACTCTTAGCTGTAACCGACGCAGCAATCCTAGCTAATCTAACTGACGGCGTTATCCTAACCATCGAAAAAGGCAAAACCAAACTAGATGCCGCCAAGAGAGCGAAAGAGCTTTTAGATAATGTTAATGCCAAAATATTGGGAACTGTCTTAAATAAGGTGGACGTCCAAGAAGATAATCATTATTACTATTACGGGGAAAAAAGAGGGAAGAAGGGCTAAACATGGGTTTTAAACAGAGAGTAGCGTCACTTGCGACAATTGATTTTATTCTACTATTTATCGCTTTCTTGGGGGCTTTTATACCAAAGTTTTCAGGATCCATACCACCTCAATACGTAGAGTCCTTAAAACTACTAGTTTTACCTGTAACACTAGTAGATTTAGTGTTTTTGTATTTCCTCGGACTTTATCGTAAGCTTTGGCAGTATGCCAGCATAGGGGAATTATTGAGCATTCTTCAGGCTATAACCTATGCAACCTTACTAGTAGGTCTTGTAAATGAGTTTTTCAACCTGGCACCGATACCCTTTTCGATCTATCTAATAACCTGGTCCTTTAAGATCATCCTTATCGGCGGTTCGCGCTTTGCATGGAGGGTCCATAGGGATAAAATTATCAAGCAACAACCTCACCACAAAAAGGTCCTTATTGTTGGGGCTGGTATGGCCGGAGGAATTGTAGTTAGAGAAATCTTAAAGAGTAAAGAATCAGATATTTACCCAGTTGGCTTTGTTGATGATGATAAGACTAAACAACATTTAGAAGCATTTGGCTTTCCAATACTAGGAAAAACTGAGGATATCCCTAAACTAGTTGTCGCACATAATGTTCAGGAAATAATTATTGCTATTCCGTCAGCCAGTAGACTAGTACAGCAAAGAATTTTAGAAATTTGCAAGGAAACAGGAATAAAGTTAAAAATTCTTCCTGGAGTTCATGATCTAATCACTGGGAAAGTAAAGGTAAATAAGTTACGTGAAGTAGAAGTTGAGGATTTATTAGGCAGAGAACCGATTAGATTAAATCTAGGCGATATAGCGGGTTACTTGAAAAATCAAACTGTCCTGATTACAGGGGCAGGGGGATCCATTGGATCTGAGCTTTGTCGTCAAGTAGCTAGATTTGACCCTAAGAAGATTATTCTTCTGGGGCATGGCGAAAACAGTATTTATGATATTGAATTAGAACTGAAAGAGAAATTTCTAATGGTAGAAATACAAACGGAGATTTGCGATATAAAGGATAAAGTTAAAGTTGAGTATATCTTTGCTCAAAATAAGCCTAATGTGGTTTTTCATGCCGCAGCTCACAAACATGTTCCACTAATGGAAAGAAATCCCGATGAAGCGGTAAAAAATAACGTTTTAGGCACTAAAAATGTGGCTGAGGCCTCAGATCGAGTTGGAGTTAAAACCTTTGTACTAATTTCTACTGATAAAGCCGTAAACCCTTCCAGTGTAATGGGAGCCACGAAGCGATTAGCGGAGATGGTTATTCAAACCCTGGACAAGGTCAGTAATACTAGGTTTGTAGCTGTTCGCTTCGGTAATGTCTTGGGAAGCAGAGGAAGTGTTATACCGTTATTCAAAAAGCAGATTGAGAAGGGTGGGCCCGTAACAGTAACTCACCCTGAAATGATAAGGTATTTTATGACTATCCCTGAAGCAGTGCAGTTAGTAATTCAAGCTGGCTCTATGGCTAATGGTGGTGAAGTATTTGTTCTCGATATGGGTAAGCAGGTTAAAATTGCTGATTTGGCTAGGGATTTGATTCGCCTTTCAGGATTAGAACCAGATAAAGATATCGAGATTAAATATTCGGGGATACGTCCTGGTGAGAAACTTTATGAAGAGATACTTACCGCTGAAGAGGGTACAAACTCTACTCATCATGAAAAGATATTTGTGGCTATGCCGAATGGGATAGATGAGGAGTTATTGCTTGGATTTATTGAGAAGATGTCAAGCACAAAACTCAATCAAAGCCATTTGGAAATTATAGATTATCTGCTAAAACTTATTCCAACCTTTAAGCCTCAGAATGAACGGTTCAGAAAGAAAGAGGTAGGGTAGCAGCACTACTACTGTATGGAATGGAGGTTAATTATGATGATTAAAAAAGCTATAATTCCAGCAGCTGGTTTAGGTACTCGATTCCTGCCTGCCACTAAAGCCCAACCCAAAGAGATGCTACCTATTGTTGATAAGCCAACTATTCAATATATAGTTGAAGAAGCGGTAGCCTCAGGGATAGAAGACATTCTTATAATTACAGGTAGAGGTAAAAGGGCTATAGAGGATCACTTTGACAAGTCCTATGAATTAGAAGATGAACTTGCTAAAAAGGATAAACAAGAATGGTTGAAAATAGTACAAGACATTTCCAATATGGCGAATATTCACTACGTAAGGCAGAAAGAGGCCTTAGGGCTCGGACATGCGATCTATTGTGCCAGGAAGTTTATTGGTAATGAGCCGTTTGCTGTTTTACTAGGTGATGACATAGTTAATTCTAAGAAACCTTGTTTAAAGCAAATGATTGAAATATATGAAAGGTATAAAACCAGTGTAATCGGTGTGCAAACTGTACCTGATACGGATGTTAGTAAATACGGAGTTATTAAAGCTAATAAAATTGAAGACAGAATCTTTAAAATAGAAGATTTGGTAGAGAAACCAAAACTAAAGGATGCTCCTTCTAATTTAGCTATAATGGGTAGATATATTATCCATCCTGATATATTTGATATCCTTGAAAAATTACCACCCGGTGCTGGTGGAGAAATTCAACTCACAGATGCGTTAAAAGTACTAAATAACCAACAACAGATTTATGCTTATATTTTTGAAGGAAAAAGATATGATGTAGGGGATAGATTGGGGTATTTGCAGGCTACTGTAGAGTTTGCTTTACAGAGGGAAGATTTACAGGCTCATTTTAAGGATTATCTTATTAATATAGTCGATGAGCTTAGAAATGAACTTATCTTAGGTGGAGAACAAGAAATTGGCTAGATAAACTGAAATGGGCCTTCTCCGTTGCATGGGAAAATCTTTTTTTGTAGGGAGTTTGTTGAAAATGCTGGAAAGTTAAAGTTGGTGTTAAAGGGGGTTAAGAGGCATGGAATATTTGAAATTAAAGAGATTTATAGATATTGTTCTTTCCTTATTAGGATTTTTCATATTATCTCCCGTATTTTTAATTATTATCGTTGCCATTAAGATTGACTCAAAAGGTCCGGTTCTATTTAAACAGAAAAGGGTCGGGATACATAAGAGTCATTTTAATATATTGAAATTCCGTACCATGCGAAGTGAAACACCTAAAGATACGCCGACTCATTTACTAGAGAACCATGACCAATGGATTACGAAGGTTGGTAAGTTCTTGAGAAAGACTTCACTTGATGAGCTACCGCAGATTATTAATATCTTCAAGGGTGAGATGTCTATTATAGGCCCAAGACCTGCCCTCTGGAATCAATATGATTTGATTGAAGAAAGAGACAAGTATGGTGCCAATGATGTGCCTCCTGGACTTACAGGTTGGGCACAGATTAATGGTAGAGATGAACTACCAATTGAATTAAAGGCAAAACTGGATGGGGAGTATGTTGAAAAGACTGGTTTAATGATAGATATCAAGTGCTTTTTTGGGACAATTGTGTCAGTAGTTAAAAGTAATGGGATTGTTGAAGGTGGAACGGGGAAAAAAGAAAAGCCTAGTGCTTCTCAGGAGTCGGATATTATATCTAAGTCTGAGGCGGGGGAGATATTGCCAAAATGAAGCGAATATTAATCACTGGTAAAAACAGTTATATAGGGACTAGCCTAGAAAATTGGATGGCAAAAGAGCATGACGAATATAAAGTAGATTCAGTTGACATGAAAGATGGTTCGTGGAGAGAGAAGGACTTCTCTGGATATGATGTTGTGTTTCATGTGGCTGGGATAGCACACGTATCGTCGGATCCAAAGATGGAAGACCTTTATTATAAGGTTAACCGTGATCTGACTATCAAATCTGCTGAGAAAGCAAAAGCTGAAGGTGTGAAGCAGTTCGTTTTTATGAGCAGCATAATTGTCTATGGTGACAGCAGTAGGAATAAGAGCGCAATAAATAAAAACACAGTACCGACCCCGAGCAACTTTTATGGGAAAAGCAAGCTTCAGGCTGAGCAAGGTATTAAGTTATTAGAGAGTGATACATTCAACGTTGTGGTTCTCAGACCGCCTATGATTTATGGTAAAGGATCTAAAGGAAATTATCCTAAGCTTGCAAAGGCGGCTCAGAAGCTTCCCGTATTTCCAAAAATCGATAATGAGCGCAGTATGCTCCATATAGAAAACCTTTGTGAGTTCATTAAAGTGATGATTGATGAAGAAGAGAGTGGATTGTTTTTTCCACAGAATGCTGAATATGTGAGTACGAGTGAAATGGTAAGACTCATTGCTGAAGTGCATGGGAAGAAGGTTAGGTTGGTTAAGATATTCAATCCGGTACTTAGATTGTTAGGATTGAAGGTTGGATTGATTAATAAGATATTTGGTAATTTGGTATATGAAAAATCAATGAGTGCTTATAAAGTGAATTACCAAATAAGGAATTTGCGTGAGTCGATAGAGCTGTCAGAACTGGAGAGCGGACAATGATAAAAGTAACTATAGTAAATTGCTTTGACACTTATGAGAATAGAATAGATTTGGTCCATGAGTTTTTTAAGAGCAAAGGTTATGATGTAACAGTTATCCAGTCTGATTTCAGACATTTTGATAAAACTCATAGGCACGAGAGCAAACAGGATTTTATATTTGTTGAATCAAAACCCTACTATAAGAACATGTCGTTAACAAGGTTGTCATCACATTATGCTTATGCAAAAGATGCCTTTGAAATTGCAGAAAAGATTAATCCTGATTTGTTATATGTGACTATTCCTCCAAATTCTTTGGCTAAATTTGCAGCGCAGTATAAAAAGAAACACAAGAATGTAAAGCTAATCTTTGATTTGATTGATCTCTGGCCAGAGACGATGCCAATTGGTAGAGTTAAGCGATTCCCTCCTTTTACGTTTTGGAGGCGGATGAGAGATAATAGCTTGAAATTCGCTGACTTTGTTATTACTGAGTGTGATTTATATCAATCTGTTTTAGGAGATGTTCTCAAAGGAATTAAAAAAGACACAGTTTATCTGGCAAAAAGAAACATTAATGTAGTACGAACTCCTATACTTAGTGAAGGTGAGATGCATCTGTGTTATTTGGGTTCTATTAATAACATTATTGATATTCCGAAAATTAAAGCTATCATAAAGGCCATTAATGAAATTAAGCCTACAACACTACATATAATTGGCGATGGTGAAAGCAAAGAAAGCTTAATAAATGAAGTTAAATCTACCGGATCACGTGTAGAGTATCACGGGAAGATTTATGATCCACAAAAGAAGCAAGATATTTTTGATAAATGTCATTTCGGACTTAATATTATGAAAGAAAGCGTATGTGTTGGTTTGACAATGAAGTCTGTTGATTATTTCCAGCATTGTCTACCGATTTTGAATAATATACAGGCTGATACTTCAAGGTTAGTTGAGAAGTACGGAGTTGGATATAATGTGAGTGATGAGAATATTAAAGATATTACTTTAAAAATTACAAGTTTTAATGAAGAAGAAATGTTGAAACTTAAGAAGAATGCTAGATTAGTTTTTGATCTTCTATTCTCAACAAAAGCTTTTAAAAGTAAATTAAATTCAATTTTCGAAAATCCAACAGTGTTGTAGGTGAATATTATATATGAAGTATCGTTGCGCTGGGATTGTGTTATATAATCCCGATTTAGATAGATTGATTGAGAATTTTGAAAGGATTTCCGCACAAGCTGATAACATTATCCTTGTGGATAATAATTCAGATAAAGGTGATTTAATACTTAAAGAATTTTCTAACAGAAATGAAGTTACGATTATTAAAAATAATATTAATAAGGGTATTGCAACAGCATTAAATCAAATTGCAGAAAAAGCTGTGCAACTGGGGTACGATTGGGTTTTTCTATTAGATCAGGATAGTATCTGTAGCCCGAGGATTATTGATTCATATGGTAAGTATATCAATGAACAGAACATTGCGCTTTTAACACCTTACATTATAGATATTAATAAAACTTCATTGAAAGAGTATGATTCTTTGAATTTACCAGAGACTTCAGTAGTGGATTGGGCAATAACGTCCGGCTCGTTAATCAATCTAAAAGCTTGGAATTCGATTGGAAGATTTTTTGATGAATTGTTTATAGATGTAGTTGATATTGATTTTAGTATTAGATTGAAGCTACATGGATTTAAGCAAATAAGGATTAATACGGAGTATTTATTACAGGAAGTAGGAAAGGCTGAACCAACATTTGTTTTTAGGTTACACAAAGATAACGCTGGAAAATGGACATGGAAACGATATTATAGGAGCAACCACTCACTACTAAGACAATACTATATGATTAGAAATAATATAATTGTTGCTAGAAAATATAGTCGTTACAGATCCTTGATTAAAAGTTTATTGTTTGTCTTTATATTAACTTGTCCCAAATTGATATTTGAGAAAAATAGAGTAGGATTAATAAAATCGGTTGTTCGAGGTATTTATGACGGAGTCAATTACAAAGTATGTAGATATAGAATGGGAGAGTAGGGATTAATGTGATTTCGATAGCAATGACGTCATATAACGGTGAAAAATACATTCAAAAACAACTAGATTCATTACTAAATCAAACGACAAAACCCCACGAGGTGATTATTGTTGATGATTATTCGACTGATAGTACTGTACAAATAATCAAAGATTATATATATAAGCATAATTTAACTACATGGAAATTAATACTTTCAGAAGAAAACAAAGGTTATAAGCATGCTTTTTATGAAGCAATTATGAAGACAAAAGGAGACTTGATATTTCTTTGTGATCATGACGATGTATGGTTAAAAAATAAGATAGAAATAATGAGTAAAATCATGGATCAAAATCCCAATATTAGTGCTTTGAATTCAGGTTTTATAAAAATTGATGAAGAAGAAAAAGAAATTCGTACCAAAAACTACACTTTTTCTTCTAACAATAATCTTATTAGGAGAAGAATAAAAAAAGGTGATTGTGTTCTAATCGATTTAAAAAGTGTGCTTTCTTATAATATATCACCAGGGTGTACGGTTGCATTTAGATCAGTAATTAAAAAAAAATTGCATAGTTTTAGCGAAATTAAATATAATCTTGTCCATGATTGGAAGATTAACATTATTGCAGCAGCCGATGGAAAATTATATTTCCTCAATGTGCCAACAATAAAATATAGATTACACAATAACAATACGATTGGTCTTAAAAAAAGTTTTAATTTAGAACCAAGAATAAACGAATATGAGAAGCTCTTTGAAGAACGAGGTTACTTATTAAATATAATTAAAACATTATATCACAATGAATTAAAAACAAAAGAAGGAAGTAATTCTTCTTTAAATAAAGCAATTGCTATAAATGACAGCTTGAGAGAAACAATTATAGCATTAAAGACAAAAAATATCATCAAATATTTAACATTGCCTCTAAAATATAGGACTCTAAGAACTAGAATGATAGAAAGCTGGCTATTAGATATCTTTATACTTGCAAAATCTATGATATTTACGAAAGGATAATACTTTTAATGATATCCATTATTATATATTTCTCTGCTTTTATTGTTTCGATATTTGTTGCATATAAATACCAAAAGTTAAGTACCAAATTAAATAAAAAGAAAATATTTAGTCATACTAATAGTATTTTTTGGATAGGGCTAATTGTAATTCCACCAATACTTTTAGCTACTAAAAGATATGGAATAGGCACAGATTATTTCACTTATGAAACAATATATAATACTTATAGCTATTCTAATTTCATTATATTTAAAAAATTAGCTATTGAGTATGGGTTTTATTTAATTAATTATGTAGCAGCAAGAATTTTTAATGATTTTTATGGTGTATTACTTATATCTTCTTTTATTACTATGATTTTTATTTTTGCAGCTTTAAATAAATTTAAAAGTCAGTTATCGTTACCCTTTGCTTTTTTAGTTTTTTATTTATTATTATTTCCCCCAATGCTTAATACAATTCGGCAACTTATAGCTGTTTCAATAATAATGTATGCTTATAATTATATTACTGAAAGAGAAATATTCAAATATATTTTTTGGGTAATAGTAGCTTCATTATTTCACTACACAGCCCTAATATGTATACCTTTTTATTTCTTGGGCTCAAGGATAAAATCGGAGCTGTCAATTGTCAAGAGAATCACATATTACTTTATGCTGGTAGTTACAATTATTACATTACCAATAATACTCGATGTTGTATTAAATATTGAGTATCTTAAGCATTATCTTAACGTATATGATTTAGGTAGCGATGCAAAAATAATGAATCAAATTGTGTTAAGATTACCAATATTAATTCCTTTAATGATATTTGCTAATAAGTTGATTAAAACTGATAGAAAATATGAGTTTTATTATCTTTTATTCTTTTTAGAACTGCTATTTATTTTTGTTGGGTCGTATTACATATGGGGAGTTCG